>TARA_R110002073_G_scaffold127773_9_pt1 | contig 24161 bp, 21 predicted proteins | sample TARA_R110002073 | Tara Oceans TARA_R110002073 (sample SAMEA4397174) | marine metagenome | biome: Polar Biome; feature: [DCM] deep chlorophyll maximum layer (ENVO:01000326); material: water (ENVO:00002006), including particulate matter (ENVO:01000060) such as... | depth 40 m | reverse complement strand
CTACCTCTGGTTCTTCTACCTCTGGTTCTTCTACCTCTGGTTCTTCTTGTTCTTCTACCTCTTGTTCTTCTTCTTCTTAAACCCGCTGCTTTGCTTTCGCCATCATCCGGTGTATATTTAAGGTCATTCGTCTGTCCTGATAAGAATAAATTGGCTTTAGCAAGTGCTTCACCATCCTCATATGTATGATATCCCATTTTTTGCCCCGATATTGCTTTCCGAGCTTGTTTGGCTCTTCTACGCAGCGGCAATACTTCACTTCTTAACATTCTAATAGCTGTCTTGTCGGCGGGGCGCTTTTGTAATGCCTCCGCAATTTCATCAATCTCATGTTGGAGGGGTTTTAAATCGGTTTCACCTGTATAAAATTCCATAGATTCTTCTTCAGCCCAAGCAGGGGATATCCCCGCTTTTTTGCTATCTCTCGTACTCTGCTGTCTTTTCTTCATCCTCATTTTATAACCATTTTGAAATCTCACTTCGGCTCTTTTCACGGCTTGTTTAAGTCGTCCCAACCTAAGCTGTAATTTATTCTCCCGCAGCAGAAGCTGCGCTCCGAGTGCGTCTTCTAATCGTCCCTGCTCGGCGGCTGAAAGGCCGAGTCCCGCGAAGTCCTCTGCATTCATATCGTGCAGGTAGTTCATCTCTGGGTCTGCTAGGTTTACACCCATATCGACGAGGTCGCCGAAGATTCGCGAGATGCCAAGCTCTTCCAGAAAGGGGGCAAGGGCGATTTTATTACTCATTTATATAATTATACCTATATTTTAATAATTAAGGGTTGCTTCTGGATATAATCCTGTTTTTATGTTGTTCGGTCATTTCTAAATCACCTAAACTATCTATTTTTTTCAAATTTACAATATTTTTTATACTTTCACTTTCAATGTTTTCCATCTGTGTTTTTTCTACCATAATACCCCTTTTAATTATTTTTAGTAGAATTCTACCGATCGTATTATTTATAATTTGAAATATTTTAATAATTCCACCCGTTATACCAATTATCTGTAATACATTATTTTCTTTAGAGGTTTTGTATAACCAATAATCAGATAGAGCACCCAATAATATGCTATTTGAGAAAACCAACACCCATAATAGAATGCACTGATATTTCTCTTTAATTTTTTTATCAATATTATAATTGGGAAATCTTGTTTCATCAATAAATAAATCTTCATAGTATAAAGGTCTAGACGCAGTTGTATATGCCAAAAGGGGAAAGTTCCAGAATATAATAAATGCAGCTAATCCAGAAACGATTGGGAAATATGTATAACTAAAAAGGTCCTTTAAAGGTTCAAGTGGAGAGAAAAATACGATGAATGATATTGGTAAAAATAAACGCCTACATTTAGTATGTAGGCATTTATCCATAAATTTATGACAACATATTGAACAACGCATAATAAAATTTATAAGGTTTTGTTTAAACTGTTATGACTATTTCTTGTTGTCATTTATTATAAAATTGAAGTAAATATATTAGATTAATAAAAGTGACTTTATCATCGCATTTATCTTACAAATATGGCTGTTCTTTTAAATGGGACAAGCAAATTAACTACACCTTTGGACATTTAAAACGCCGACTTAATTTAGGAATTTTTACATTCTTGAAGATTAAAGTTTGCAGGAATGTAATAAATATTTAAAGTGTATATCTACAATATTGTTTTACGTGGTGTGGGACCTTTACTATTCTGAGGAATTCTCCAATTTTCACCATATCTATTTATTAGTTTTTTTTCATAATTAAAAGGTAAATATAGTATATTTTCATTCCACATATGCTGTATTAATTCGTTTTTTTCGTTATAACATTCACTCCATGTTACCTTTTCCCAGGTATCCTTGAAATTTCCTTTTCCATCAATAGATGCCATATAAAAATCAACGGTACAATAGTTATTGTTTCCCTTTGTTTTTAAAATGTCCGTTGATTTATTAATTCCAAAACCATAACTCAATTCTATACCATTTTTAATCAATAATTGTTTTACTACATCATAATTACTTTTATCTATAATTATATCAATATCATCATCTCCATCAATACATGAGTTCTCTCTTATTATGCCCAAAAGAGTACCATACCCAATAAACCAATTCATTATATTATTATCGTTTAACAATTTTACAATAAACATAAGTGTTTTATTTAGTGATATTTTCTTGTTTTTTGAACCAGCCATTTTATATATATAATATTATATATAATGGATTTAAACGATAAGAAATATTGGGAAACATTTTATTCAACAAAAAATAATAATAATATAAATTGTTCTGATTTCTGTATTTTTGTTATGGATTATTTTAAAGATAAAAATATATTAAATATATTAGATTGTGGTTGTGGTAATGGGCGTGATAGTAAAGCTTTATCAAATATATCAAATGTTGATGCTGTAGATAATTGTGGTTTTTTGCAAACTGATATAAATAATGTAAAATTTTACATTGATGATTTTGTAACAATTAATAAAAGTAAGTATGATTTAATTTATTCACGTTTTACATTTCATAGTATAACAAATGAACAACATATTTCTTTTTTAGATACAATAAATGTTAATAGTTATTTAGCTATCGAAACAAGAAGCAAAAAAAGTGAAAATGATAATGTTTTTCACGGAAAAACACATTATAGAAATTATACAGATATTGATTATTTAAAAAATGTACTTACTTTAAAAAAATTTGAAATTATTTTAATTATGGAAGATTTAAATTTTGCTAAATATAAAAATGAAAATCCTATTTGCATAAGAGTAATATGCAAAAAGTCGGCGTTTTAAATGTGCAAAGGTGTAAAAGGACAAAAACAGTATAATATTTTCCCGGATGATTTTAGCGACACGACTGGGTTAATGTTTGATAGCATACAATTAAAAATAATTAAAAAAAAAGGACATTAATGTGGTTCTCATTCGGTTTCAAGAATATTAACGTCGTCCTCTTTTGCGTCTTGACCTTCCGGCGCGGGGCGTGCCTTTACGCCCTCCTAATCTCATAAAAACGGCAAGGAGGGCGTCAATAGTTAAATCATCTGTAAATGGACCCTTCCCTTGCTTTCCACCCTCTTTCCATTTGTCTTGTGCCTCGGGACAACGCTTGCAATTTGCTCTCGATTTATACCAATTATATCATTTTGTAACATTTCTTCTTCCTCTCTATCTTTCAAGTCATTCAGTAAACCACGCATCAAACGATGTTTTCTTATTCTTATTCTTCTTACCACTTCAACTGTTCTACTAACAAGACACATTATATAATATATTAATCTTCCGCAATGAAGTAATCATAGTATTTGGCGACTCTATCGGGATGAAAACATTTTTCAATAAGTTCTTTTTTAAAAGGCTGGATTCTTCTTGTTAGTTCTTCATAATCTATTTCCATAATTGCAGTATTCATCGAAAACATATACCAACAAATATCATCCCGATTATTTTCAAGTATATGTATAGCTTTTGTGTTTTGGGATAATGCTTCCCAGTCTATGCATGCGATGTTTTCTTCTAGTATATGAATGGCATTTTCATTCATAGACAAGCCGCGCCAATCAACTAAATCCATATGTTTTTCTAATATATGAATAGCCTTTGTATTTTGAGATAAAGCAAACCAATTTACCATATGTAAATTTTGTTCTAGTATATGAATGGCTTCTGTGTTATATGATAAGGCCTCCCAATCAACTTTACTAAGGTTTTGTTCTAATATATGTATAGCCTTTGTATTATAAGATAATCCCCACCAATCGACCTTATTAAGGTTTTGTTCTAATATATGAATGGCTTCTGTGTTTAGGGATAAGGCGAACCAATAAATATTATTTAAGTTTTTTTCTAGTATATGAATAGCATTTGGATTTTGGGATAAGCCAAACCAGCGTGCGTTTTTCATATATTGTTCTAGTATGTGCATAGCATTCTTGTTATAAGACAAGGTAAACCAATGAACCTTTGAAATGTTTTTCTCAAGTATATGAATTGCTTGTTCATTTTGAGATAAGCCAAACCAACATACTCTTTCTAGATGTTTTTCAAGTATATAAACAGCTCTAGGGTTTCTAGACAGCATTTTCCAACATATGTTTAGTTCGTTTACCCAATCGAGTAATTTATATGGAGTATAATGACTCATGTATTTTAACCAACTTAATAAAAACATATTAGGTTTCAATTTATCACTCTACTTGGTCAATATAATACACAAGTAGTTGATATCCCTTTTGAAAGTTAAATTCGATATTTTCCTTGCTAGTTTTCCACGCAGTATTCTTATTAAGTTTAGATTTCCATTTGAACGGTTTCATACGGCTAAAGCTTTCACCGTCAAAAGAAAATTCTTTTCCATTGCATGTTAAATACGCAGAGAAATGAAATTGTTCTGTATTTCTTAAAATAGCTGAATCCAAAGTATATTTATACCGTGTTTTCTCTCCGTTTTTGGTAGAAAATGCAAAAAAATCAACCGGTTTATTAAACTCCATGGATTCTTGGTCGAATATTTCTAGAAATACAACTTTTGGTATTTTAGGCTGTTCATATGTTCCATCTTGAATCGCCTGCCAAGCCACCTTATATCCAAGCCAATGTTCGTCGACATTTCCACGTTGGATCACAATCTTGGACCAATGCATAAGGTCAAAACCTAGATAATTATATAAACCACTGTAAAAAGAAAAGGGATTTGATGGAACATCTACTTTGGCAACCAACGTGTAATCGATGTTTACTTCTCCGCCTATCGCAGCATGAATATCTTTTATTATATTATTTGTATTCATAAGTGAAGCAAAATCTTTTTTATTATAAGGTGCTCTCAACGAAGCATCTATATATTTATTGAGAAGAAATAATGGTCTTCGTAATTTTATAGGAACCGGCTCTTTATTTGCCATTACACCAGTAATCATTGCCTCTCTCAACCACCTATTAAATTTTCTTCCCTTATCACTAATAAAAAAGGTCATAAAAAAACTATTAAACCAACAGTTTGATAAAAGTTGTTTTGGTGCTGTAACCGCATTACAGTCAATTGGTTTTTTTGATACTAGATTTCTTAACATAATGACACGCGCTTGTTCAGAATCCCACTTATGACAATGGCGTTTAAATGATACATCTTCGGTATATATATCATCTTTATTACATCCTTGTGCTCCTGTGGGAGATAAACTTTTAAGTGATAGCAACCTCCTATTAATGCTAGGCGAATAAGAAATATAATTGTTCCCGGTGGCGGTTGATTCCTTAAGTTTTTTGTTGGTTTTTCTTCTATGTTTTCTCTTCCTTTTCCTTTTCCTTTTCCTTTTCTTTTTTTTAGTAGGTTCTTGCTTTATACGGATATGTCTTTTCCTGGTTATTGTAATAGGAGAATTCTTATAAATATTTGACATATTTATATATATATACAAAATAATTTAATATGTTATTTTGTATATGGACAATGTATTATCAAAATTACAAACTTCTATAAATTTGAAAGGTATTAAACCGTTGAATTCATACGATTCGCTTTCAGATGGTATATATTCAGGGAGTACGCCTTCGGTGCACTCGGGGAGTACGCCTTCGGGGAGTACGCCTTCGGTGCATTCGGGTAGTTGGTATTCGGGATACGGGACAATAATAACAATAGTATTAATTGTTGTTATATTGGGTTTATTGGGATTAAATGTATTATCTTATTTAGCTGAAGGAACGGATTATTTTAGTTGGATTGTTCAAAAATTCACACGAAAGTTGCCAGTTGTAGCAAAAGATGTAGTTAATACTGCGCTAGATGGCGTTGATTTGGGTGTAGATGTAGCAGCGGGTGTAGTAGACGATGCTGAGAATATATTAGCACGTGAATTGGATTTAAAACGAACCAAGTTGTGGAAGGACCGAGATAATAACATAAAGGATGCTATACATTCGCGTGATATACCGGGTATAAACAAATTTCCACAACATGAACCACAGCACAGATCAACATATAAAGCAACAACGAATGATGACAATATTCAGGAAAGAAAAAAACCTGGATATTGTTATATCGGGACAGATAGGGGTTATAGGTCATGCATAAAGGTTAATAAATTTGACGACTGTGTATCAAAAAAGGTATTTCCTACAATGGATATCTGTATAAACCCAGAATTAAGGCAATAATCAAGCATTTGTTGGCCAGATACTGGTATCGCTTATAGGGGGACCCATTGCATTTTCGAAATACCACTGTAAAGAAAAATAAGGAGGTGTTGATGATTGTTGTTCTCTATTTGTGAGATCGGGTCCATTTTCGACAATACCCGCGATCTGTGTGCCACTTAACGAATAATTATGATACCATAAATCTGACATGTTTCCGGAGAATCCACCATTCATATTAACAAAGACCTTGCCGTAGTTTTGTTTAGGAACACTATCAAAAACATGACGCAGTGCTATCTCGCCATTTATAAAAACATCCATTATATTCCCACGCTGTCGAATGGCTACATTTATCCATTTATTCAAGGGAAAATCATTGACCTCAACCTCCTCCACAACATCCTGAAAAGTGTTCATTGCTATAATAAATGTGTTTCTATTCGGGTGAATATATAACCCAGGTCCATTATTTGGATATGGTTTGGCTTCCTTTGAATCCCAATCAGAACCTTTATGGAAAACATGGCGTCGTTGTCCACTTTTATATTCTAAATCATCGATGTAAAGCCATACTGTCCATGTAAATTCGATGCCCCCCCTTTCATTATTAGACCTGATAATTGGAATAGAATGCGAGTTTTTGGGATCCTGTGGAATAATTAATAATTTTTTAGCGTTTTTTAAACCCTTTACCAAATAAGGACTAGATGAAGGTGCGAAAAACCAAGTAACCAAACTTGTAAGTGTTCGTAATAGAATTATAAAAACAATAATAACTAATATAAGAAAAACAACCTTTGCCCAAACAGATTGACTGCTAAATATTTCGGCACCACCTCGTCCAACACGACTGTTTCCCATACTATGAAAATATCCACGTAATGCGTTCATATCTATATATTATACAATATATTTTGATTGTATGATAATTATATTTCGAAACTATTAATTTCTCTATTTTCGTTCATAAAGGCGATCTTTAATCTATATTTATTGAACATGTTTGAAAACCAATTGGTGCCACCTGGTCCCTCTCTATATATAGCATATGCTTCACGCGGGTTAACCGGTCTAGATAAATAACTAACATTCGACATGTATCCGTCGAACCCATTACCATTGTTTCCACCCGTTGTATTAGCGGGTAGACCACATATTACAAGAGGTTTCCCGGTGCTCTGATGTGGCACACCAGGTAATACACAGGTTCTTACAAGTTTTCCGTCTAAATATAAGTCAAGTGCTCGATTGTTAAGAGTAACAATTACATTTGCCCACGTTTGTAATGGTATATTGTCTAAAGAACATGTGTGTTTGTTGCTCTCATTTGACCCCGTTTGATAAGTTGCTAAAGAAACCTCGATATTATTGAGATTTGCTCCTAAACTTATATGTGGGGCGGGAAACCCATCACTATTATTTCTGGCGAGAATAGTTTTTGCTTCACCTGCTCGGTAATTCCAATTACTTATAAACACCCAGAATGAATATGTATAATCAGCTGTGTTGCCTTTGGGAAAATGATCCCCGCTGATTACTTTTCTCTTTTTTGCGTCATGCATGCCTAAAAGATATGATCTCGTTGCATCCCCAAACAACCAAACATAAATTAAATATATAGCGATAACGATTATAATCCCTATAATGATATTTTTAGAACTCATATTATATATATTCAAAAGAAATTATCTATACAATAGGAGGGTTTCCCCATTTTAAACTTTTGTATAATATTTTTATTTCCGGTAATGTTAATGGTGTTGGATAGTATGTAACATTACAAATACCCCCACTTATACCGTCGTCTTCGCCGGTGCTAATTGTATCATATGACATAAATGGAACGGGGTTGGTTGTAGATGAAACAAGCTTACCATTTATAAAAATATCTAATTTACCACCATTAATATTTGTAATAATATTGTTCCAGCGTTGTAATCTTATTTTATCGGTTTCAAATACCGTTAGTTCCTTATCTAAACTATTTTTAATCGTTATCTTAAGTGTATTTTTTTCAACATTAAATAATAAATTTGGACGCCCTCCATAATTTAGAAGACTTGTGAATTTTGTATTGGCAATTCTTTCGCTGGGTGAAAGGTTGTGTATAAAGAACCATGCTGAAATTGAATAATTATAGTTAAATGATCCAAGACTGTCCCCTATATCTTCGTACGTAGCAATTATTTTTTTTTTATCCGTATATATTGGTTTTTCAAGTAATATTTTTGTTTTAATAATATTATTACTCCCTTTCTTCTTTTCACCTTTCTCAAGCTTTATTGCTTTCTGGTGAGCAATCTTATTTTTCAAATTTATTATAACAGGTGAATTGGCCTGTATATAAGTAATGGCCGTCTCTATATTTATTGGTATTCCTACAATTTTAGATAATAACGTATTTTGTTTTCCTTGTTTTGGAAGAAATCCTTGTTTTTCAAGATTTTGTGTTAATTCCCCTTCTTTGCTCTTTTTATATAGACCCGCCGATAAAATATTATTCCAATCGAGCGATAAACCCCCTAACAATGAAACTAACTCTTTTTCATTTTCAATTATTGCCATATCATCCCCCATATCAGCCTGTGTGTCTAATATTCCAACCTTCTTGGTTACAGCATTTGTGTATATATATTTTTTTGCTATAGGAATTATAAAGTAAAGCGATATACATAATATTTCAACCAATAGCAATATCTTAATGTATGTGTGGGTGGCTTTGAATGATTTTATTGTATTATAAAACGATTTTAATGCCTCAAATAAAAACTTTGCCGCTCTAATCCAAATGGGTTTTTTTTTATTAGCATTGGCTGCAGTGTCATTTATATCCTCGTTGGCAGCTGCAGTGGCAGCTGCAGAAACAACCTCATCGGCAGTTTTAGACGCATCAGTATTAGCATTAACCGCCACAGTAGCGGCGGTATCAGATTCTCTGTTAGATATAACAGCTGCATCATCCAAGCTAGTAGCATTGTCTTGCGCTGTCTTCGCAAGCTGAATCTCGGGCGCCGTGGCCCCGGGACGATCGGCCACAAGTTGTAGTCTAGTAGCATTGGCATGCGCTTGACTCGCGGTTGTATTAGACTCTTCAGCGTTTATGTTTGCGTTACGTGCTAACACAACCGCATTCTTTGCATAAGCTGCTGCAACCCTCGCCGCTTCATTTGCGGTTGTGACATAATTGACACCAGCGGTCTTAGAAACCGCATTGGCTGTAGTAGCAGCAGCAATAGCATCATTGGCGACGATCCTCAATCTTTCACGGTGGACTACAGCGTGTCTAAGCTGTCCCGGGGTCGCGTCACCACTTCTTGTATTCGCAGCAGCTGCAGATACTGCATCCAGTGCTATTTTAGCGGCATTATTCGCGGCAACAGCATTTTTCGCAGCTCTTTTTGCGAATATCTTTGATCTGTTCGCCGCCAGAGCAGCTGGCGACCATGGAACGGCACCGCCCGCCATAACATCGTGGGTGTATATGTTATATAATAATACAAAAAAAGCGATAAATGTGACGACCATTGATATTATTGCTGTAATGTATGATAACTCCGAATAGCCAATTAGTAACCATAACACTAATAATGCGATGAATAATATCAAATATATAATATTAAGATTCTTGTAATAGTCCATAGCATTCGTTAAAGACCACTTAAATTTTTGTAATAAAGTGGTTTTATTAGATAATCCAGGTGGCTTGGCCACTATATTAACATTACCGCTATCGTTACTAAATAATCCAAAAACTAAAATTGTCAAAAATGTCCCAAGTGTAATAAAAAAATAAGATGTATATGAAGAGTATTTTTTTAAAAAATGACTATTATTGGAAAGTTTTCTAAAATAATAGAAACATATAAAAAACACAATTAATATTAAAAGCATTAAACTCCTATATGTGTTTGAACGAAACCACGATAGAATTGGAAAAATTAATTCGATTGTAAAAAAATTGTATAATGTAGTTAATAACCTTTTTAAAACATCAATCATTATATAATATATTAAAATCATATTATAAATTTGACTGCATTGTTTTTGTTTTATGACACTCTACACATAAGGCAACGAGGTTATTAACATGGTTGTCGCCGCCGTATTGTAAGTCTATTTTATGATCAACTTCAAATGTTGCCTTCAACTGTTCGTTACAATTACCACAACACCAATTTTGCTTAGAAGCAACATATTTTTTTTTTGTTTCGCTTACAGATCGTTTGGTTGTATTTCCGCCAGATTGAAGCATTCGTTTCATTTGCGGAGATTCGTTTATATTATTCAAATCGGATATTTTACTAGTAGCGTTGGTGAAATCAAATATGGGTGTAATCATGTCACTTGTTTCTTTATCGATTGGCATATATTTAATAATATTATTAGCATGTGTAAACATGCCCTTGGAGCCCTTAGGGTTCTTTTTAATAAAAATATATAGCGATAGTCCTATAAATGCGAATACGGTCATTTGTATATATTTTTTATTAACTTTAAACATTTTTGTATATTTTCCATCATGATATGTATTTACAACTAGGAATATAGTAATAATAATAATAATATAATCAATCCTCATTATATTTAAATGATATTATTTAATCACGCTTCAATAAAATGATTACCAATGTTATTAAAGATGCCAGTGTTCCTATCATAATATATTTTTTCCTCTTTTTATAAAGTTCCTTGTTTAATAATTCGACTGGTTTATGTTTATCGTAATATTGTTCTAAACTATCGTGAAATGTGGATTGTTCCCATCCCATTTTAACATTTAGTTTATTATTTATGAAATGTATCCACTTCATAAAGGATTCTCTTGACCCAAGATAAGGTGAAATGGGGTATTCGTCTAATAATGTCGAGAAATGATTACCTAGTGGATCAATTGGGATAAAAAGTGGTATATTATGAATAGTATCATAGTATTTTTTCTTCGTAGAGTCATTTGGATGAATGGGATACATTATAGAGATAGTTTGCAATACGAATTGTACGTGAGCAACCCATATGTCTGGGTTAATAATATGCACACTCATATATATAAAATTCATATAAAAAGCCCCGAATATAAACATATAATGACCGAACGTGTTTATTATAATAATACATATTGCAATAACTGTGGTAGAGGGGGACATCCCTTTTCTGTATGCAAAAGACCAATTTCGAGTATGGGGGTGATAGCGTTTCGTATAAATGATAATAAAATAGAATATTTATCTGTATGTAGAAAGGATAGTCTGGGATATATAGATTTTATAAGGGGTAAATATTCACTATATGATAAAGCATATATACAAAACTTGGTAGACGAAATGACAGATAAGGAAAAACATGGAATATTAACAAAAACGTTTAATACTCTATGGAAATCATTATGGGGTGAATTTGCATCATTACAGTATAGGAGCGAAGAAAAATATGCAGCGGAAAAATTCACCCAAATAAAAAGAGGAATACAGTTAAATGGGTTAGACAATGACAGCTATAATATTGAAACACTTATAAACGGATGCGATAAAACGTGGCTTACTCCGGAGTGGGGGTTTCCCAAAGGAAAAAGAAATTATCAAGAAACGGATTTTAAATGCGCGGTACGGGAGTTTTACGAAGAAACTGGATTTTCTTGTCAAGATATAGATATAATATCAAACGTTATGCCATATGAAGAAATTTTCATTGGTTCAAATAACAAAACATATAAACATAAATATTTCATTGCTATGTTTATAGGAAATGGCAAAAAGGACGATTACCAAAAAAGTGAAATCAGTGATTTGAAATGGTTTACATTTGAAGAGTGTAATAAACATTTTAGACCATATAATAAAGAAAGGTTGGTAATGTTGGATAAACTAAATACAGCCATTACAAAATATAGATTAATATAATAATAGATTTATCTAATAATATATTAACAATGGAAATAAAAATAAAAAGGAAAAAGGAAAGGAAAATACCGGAAGAACAATCGTGTATTGAGTTAAAACGGGAGTATGCAGTTAATAGAACAAACACGATGACATACGATAAACATAATAGATTGCTACGCTGTATTTCTGATGAAAACCGCGAAGCATCTTTAGACAAAGAGTTGGATAACCCCCATTATTTATATCCAACCATGGACGATGGAAATTTTAATACAAAGATAGCGTCTAAGAAGGAGTTTTATGATAATCGATATGAAGAAAAAACAGATGAAGATTTTCAAAATATTAAGAAGATTGCACAGCGTTTATGCGACAATACAGAATTTGAATTGGCGCCCCACCAGATGTTTGTAAAAAATTTCATGTCTTTCGAAACACCGTATAACGGGTTACTATTATACCATGGTTTGGGGACGGGCAAAACATGTTCGGCTATATCAGTATGCGAAGAAATGAGAATATATTTAAAACAAATGGGGATTATGAAAAAAATTATTATAGTTGCATCGCCGAGTGTGCAAGAAAACTTTAAAATACAGTTATTCAACGAAAACAAATTAAAACTTGTAAATGGGTTGTGGAATATAAAAGCATGCACGGGAAACAACATTATTAAGGAAATTAATCCTATGAACATGAAAGGATTGGGTAGACAAAGGGTGATAAAACAAATAAAACGTATTATACGTAGTGCATACGATTTCAAGGGTTATGTTGAATTTTCAAATCATATACAACATGTTATGGATAAAACGATTTTAAAAACGGACGATGATGAGACCATTATACGGAAACAAGCACGTGCGTTAAAGAATGAATTTTCTAACAGAATGCTTGTAATTGACGAAGTACATAATTTACGTGTAACAGACAAAGGGAAAATTAAACCAAGTTCGGCCAATATATTAAAGATGGCCATGCATAGTGATAATTTAAAGATGCTTATTTTATCAGCAACTCCTATGTTTAATTCATATTTAGAAATAATATGGTTAACAAACCTCTTGAACACAAACGACAAGCGATATATAATAAGAGAAATTGATATTTTTGATAATAATGGGAATTTTGTTCAGGATGATACGGGGCGAGAAATAGGGAAAGAACTTTTAATACAAAAAATCACAGGGTATGTATCTTATGTAAGGGGTAATAACCCCTTTTCATTCCCATATAGTATATATCCTAAAGAATCAAATAGCGAACAATCATTGTTACATTTGACGGAAAGTGGTAAATGGGAATACCCTGATAAACAGTTGAATCAAGCTACCATAGTAGCACCTATTAATTTATTGGATTTAACAATGGTAGAAATTGGAGACTATCAATTCGAGGGGTATAATTTTATTTTAGATACAATGAAAGAAACATATCCGGTTTTAAAGGACTCCAATAAGGGTGTCCCGTATACGACCCTGTCTCCTCTCCGACAAGCATTAAATTTTATATACCCCCATAAAGAAATTGTGATAGGTGATATGAAAAAAGACACAAGGCTCCATAAAGTTATTTATGGAAAAAAGGGACTGGCAAGGACAATGTTATTCGATGAACGAACAATGTCTGATTTTAAATACAAGAAGACCACGTTGGATAATTTTGGAAGAATATTTGCACTCGAAAATATTGGTAATTATAGTTCAAAAATCAAATATATTTGCAAATCTATTATGAAATCCGAGGGTATCATTTTTGTATATTCTGAATATATTTCAGGCGGAGCCATTCCAATTGCCCTTGCTTTAGAAGAATTGGGGTTTACACGGTATGGTAAAAACAAATCATTGTTTCAAACACCACCAACTGAACCTATAGACGGACTTACAATGAAGAGAAAGGACCCAAAGGACCCAAGGTCGTTTAATGCTGCCACATATATGATGATTACTGGTGATAAATATATATCGCCCCACGTTAAAGATGACTTACATGCTATAACAAGCGATGCTAATAAAAATGGTGCAAATATAAAAGTTGTAATTGTTAGTCAGGCTGGTTCTGAAGGCCTGGATTTTAAAAATATACGAGAGATGCATATCTTAGATTCATGGTACAATTTAAATAGACAGGAACAAATCATTGGTAGAGCTGTAAGAAATTTGAGTCACTGTTCATTACAGTTTTCAAAAAGGAATGTTAGTATATTTTTATATGGAACCGTGTTGCCCGATGAAACAGAAGCGGCTGATCTATATATATACAGATTAGCAGAAGATAAGGCTAGGAAGATGGCGACCGTTACAAGAATATTGAAAGAAAATGCAGTGGATTGTTTATTAAACAACGGGCAAGATTTTACGATTGATAAAATAAATAAAAACGTGGAACTGGTATTGTCTAGTGGGAAAAAAATAAATTATAGTATTGGTGATAGAAATGGTTCGATCATATGCGATTTCACAAATTGTAAATACGATTGTAATACAAAATCACAGGTTATTGGTGAAATAGATGAAAGTACCTACAACGAAAGTTTCATCACTATGAACCTAGACAAAATCATACAGAGGATTCGGATTCTATATAAGGAGAGGTATATTTTTGAAAAAACTACATTAATTGCTGCTATTTCTCATATAAAACGTTATCCGTTAGATCAAATATATAGTGCCTTAGATTATCTTATTAATGATAACAACGAATATATTACTGATATGTTTGATAGGTTGGGAAAACTAGTTAATATAGGCGATTACTATTTATATCAACCCGTCGAATTGATAGATAATAAATATGTAAGTTATTACGAAAGAACACACCCTATTAATTTTAAACGAGAAAGTTTAACATATCGCTTGTCTGATAAAATAAAGGAATACGATATTCAATATGAGAATAAGATAGAAGACCCAGATGTTGGTTATAAATCTGCTGTATTTGACATGATGGTAAATCATTATAAGGATTTGGTAACACCCTGTATTATAGAAGCAGAAGATAGAGAAAATTGGGTTAAAAATGCGGCATGGGTAATTCATAACATACACAATTGGCAAGGTCCTACGGGCGACAGCGTTGCCGATAAGACGCTCCACATGGACCATCTTATTTCGTCCGCATTTGAGCACATAATAGAGCTCATGTCATTAAAAGATAAAAAGGAACTTTTAAATTATGTAACACGGGCCCCGCCACCCGAATACGATGAAAATAGTCCTTACATAATTCCGTCTAGCGAAACAATAAAAGGAATTTTTGAAAAATTCCAAGTAAAAAACGATAAGATAACGGGCATTGTATTGGGCGACGGTGCCAATACTCCACCATATGTAATTTTAGTATTAAATAAGGGTAAATATGAAGAAACTGAACAGAGTTACGAGCTTGAAAATGCTGTAGAAAAACAATTCAAACTGGTAGAACATGGGCTATTTAATGATATCATTGGATTCATGGGAATTGACAACCAAAGCATAGTTTTTAAAACCAAGACGATGTTTCTTAGTGGAAAAAACAGAGTAATTAAGGGACATATGTGTCCAAAAGGACAAAGTAAGTCAATAATTGTAAAAAAACTGAATGATATCTCCCCAAAATGTAGAATACCTGGTTCGCCAATAACAAAATATAAGATGTCAAAGACCAGTATTATTTCTATATTCGGCATTAACGATGCTCAGCCAGTCAAAGGTGACGGAACAAGATCCGCATATAAAATGGAATCAAATGGTGTAACGGTTAAAATAAATTCGATACATCTATGCATAGAAATAGAATTAATTCTTAGATATAGTGATATAACAAATAGAGAAGATAAACGATGGTTTTTTAATAGCGTCGAATCGTTCAAATCGAAAATAAAAGATGTCAGTAATCAAAAAAAACAATAAACAGTAATAAATTGAAAACAATTAAAGATATTATAATGTAGTATATAACAGTATGGCGGAAAATAAAAAGAATCATAAAAAGAGAGGAGTCGGTCTATATATGAAAAACATTTTACACCGAAGTGTTCAAATACCTTTTAAAGAGGTGGGGAGTAATATAGTTGAAATACTAGAAGAGGTATTAAGGGAAAGGTATAGCGGAATATGTATTAAAGAGGGGTATGTGAGAAACGATAACAACTTTAAGTTAATTAATAATTCAGCTGGAACAATAGTTGGTGATCAAGTAAAATTCAATACTAGTTTCGAATGTTTAATATGTAAACCCGTGGAAGGTATGTTAATCAACGTAGTAGTAAAAAATGTAACAAAGGCCGGAATTAGGTGCGAACTAAAGGGGGAAAATTCACCAATTATCGCGTTTATCGCGCGAGACCATTATTTTAATAGTAAGGAGTTTTCAAATATAAAGAAGGATGAAGAAATTAGAATCAAAACCATCGGCGTTAGATACGAGCTAAATGATAAATATATATCAATCATTGGGGAATATGTTATTAATAATAGACCAAAATTAACGATATTTAACAAGCTTAAAGTTAATCGTCCATGATTATTAAATGAATACGGTTAAGTTGCAAAATTTAAGAGATGACGTTGAAAAAATGGATTCGATACATCAAAAACACATTTTTGATATAGTTAGAAGGAATAAAATCAATTTTACACATAATAATAATGGAATTTTTATTAATTTGACTACGGTAGACAATAAAACATTAAATGAGATAAAATCTTATATTCTATATGTTAATTTGCAACAGGAACAACTAGAAAAGGGAGAGAAAGACAAAGAAAATTATGTGAATCAGTTTTATAATGGTAATAAAGACATTGTGGAAAGTGATAATTAAATATGACAAATTACGACCTCGAAGAACTTAATAAATATATGTTTTCAATGGAAAATTTGAAAAAAATAGAATATAATGTAAATGACACATTAAAACCAGTTGTTAAAAATAAGATAATGTCTAGGCAATTGACGACCGTTGGACACAGTGCAGACTTTTTATTCTTAAAGGAAAAGGATACCTTGTTTTGGTGTTATTATATAATAAAAAATGGCATTACTAGTTATCAAGTGTTGATGAATAATACGTTTAAGGAAGAAAAAACTATAAAAATAGAGTTAGTTGAAACAATTCGGGACAATAAGGAACTTTTAAAAAAACACAAATGGAAACGCGATATAATGGAATGTGATATTTGGAGTGCTACAACTATAAATATCCAGACATTTATGTGTATATGCGCTATTAGTAAATTAAATATAGCTATAGTTAAAAGTAATTACATGTGTATACAGGAGAATAACCCGGGAACGGAAACAAATATTATAGTCGAAGATGGTAATAAATATAAACTTTGCATTTTAGATCGGGATGAAAAAAAAGATCTAATTGAGAAATATGTTAAAACAAAATGGATTGTAGATAATATAAGCAAACCGTTATTAGCTATATCTGCGTATAAATTATTGACTTTACAGGAAATTGCTACAAAACTAAAAATCCCAATACTCGATGAAAACGACAAACGACTAAGAAAAGATAAACTTTATAATTTAATAAAGTCAACAATATAAATTGAATTAAACATTATTATATAGTAATTAATATATAGTAATGCATCGGCAAGAAGAAACACCGGGTAAACAATTTGAGAATTATATAAATAAATTTATAGATGAAAAAAATGAAATAGATGAGCTCGAAATTGTATTTGGTGGTGGCAATCTTACAAGAATAGATTTTGAGAATGTGATAAAGAAATTAAAATCTCTAGGATTTTATTGTACAACCCCTGCCGGTATATACCATTTAAATATACAAAACCATTTCACGGATGTGGAAACAGGTCGAACAAAAATTAGTGCTATCCGTACAACAATATCGGGCATCGATGCTATTCAAAAATATTGCAATGACAACACTATAAATCCAGAATCCCCGTTTGTTACATTTATGCAAAAATTTCAAAAACGGGATAATACAACACCTATGCGTCCTATACGTTTTAATGATTTTGGGTTTAATGTTAATTATAAGGAAGAAAAAAAGTTGCCAAAGCATTTCAGGAATATCGTTAGTTTGGTAGGTGAATGGGGTAGAAGTAAAAAAATCTTTAGATTATTGAAACGATTTACATTTGCAAATAGATATTTTCCAGTAATGATCGATTGTTCAATTGTACGATCATCAAGGCGCAGAGGAAACTATTTGGAACCCGAGTCCAATATTAAACGATCTGGTGTGTTCTCTAACCCTGAAACATATGAAATAGAAATAGAACTTAACCCGTTGTCGATTCCCACTATTGTAAAACCAGAAGATGACAAAATTATAAAAATGGACGTATTGACAAAAGTGAGACAAACAATTAAATTCGTATTATCAGGAATACAAGAAACAAACTATCCTATATCTTGCAAAGAACAAGGAAATATTATTAATGAATATATGAGTGTATTAAACAAGAAATCGCTAGGTGGGAGGGTTACAAACAGAGACTTTGTTGGACCATCGTCCATTTCATTAGAAAGAGCTAATATAGTACCAATTGACCCGGATGCAACGGTTGCTAATATTAGGACATCTTATACTATTACCGAAAAGGCTGATGGGATAAGAAAACTGTTATTTGTTAGTAGAAATGGTAATATATATCTTATAGACGTTAATATGCGTGTGCAATTTACTGGATGTAAATCTAAAAATAAAGATGTATATAATACTATAATAGACGGAGAGCATGTTCTTCATGATAAAAAGGGAGAGTTCATTAACCAATATCTAGCATTTGATCTTTATTATTTAGATAAACAAGACATTCGTCATCACCCCTTTATAGTAGAAGGCGAAACTCAAAGTGGAAGACTTATTTTATTAAAAAAATGTATCGGTGTATTGGACATTGATTGTGCTTCCAATCAAGCTCTTAAAATCAAGGCGAAGGACTTCTTATATTCCGACACCGAAAATAATGCAATATTTACCAATTGTAAAACAATTTTAGATAGAATGAAAAGCGGGTGGTTTGATTATAACACCGATGGGATAATATTTACTCCGGCTGAAAAAGGTGTGGGTAGTGATAAAAATGGAGAACACATACAACCTTCCAAAAAAACATGGAAACATTCTCTCAAGTGGAAGCCCGCCAGTCATAATTCCATAGATTTTCTTGTTACAACGGTTAAAACAGAAACTGGCGTAGATGTTATAAAAACAATATTTGAAAAAGGCAATAATGTATTAAGTGATACAAATCTAACACAGTATAAAACTCTACAATTGAGGGTGGGATTTGATGAATATAGGGATGGATATTTAAATCCGTGCGAAGATGTTATTCAAGGTAAAATTCCAAAGAAACTTCATAAACCTGATTATAAACCTGTTCCGTTTTACCCGAGTAACCCAACGCCAACATTCCCGGCTTATTTATGTAATGTAGTTGTAGAAAATAATGGCATGGGAAATGAAATGTCGATCGAAGACGGAAGTGCTATTATCGAAGACAAAACAATTGTAGAATTTAGATATGACCAAACTCGTGATAAGTTTTGGCAGTGGATACCAATAAAGGTCCGTGTCGATAAAACTACCGATTATCGTAATGGCGGAAGCAATTATGGAAATGCTTATCATGTAGCGCAAAGTGTGTGGAATTCTATACATAATCCCATAACGGAAGAGATGTTATCAACTGGTTTGGGTATTCCAGGTTTAATAGCAGACGAAGATGTATATTACAATAAAAAGGAAACGGCTACCACAACACGTTCGCTTAGAGACTTTCATAATCTATATGTAAAGAGAGCTCTAATTATGGCGGCATCTAAATATAATGGAACTCTTATAGATATGTCTGTGGGAAAAGCCGGTGATTTATCTAAATGGATGGCAGCCAAACTTTCATTCGTATTCGGGTTGGACCTAGCGCGAGATAATATAGAAAATAGGATGAATGGTGCTTGCGCTAGATTCTTAAATAAGCAAAAAGACTATAACAAAATCCCAGATGCGTTGTTTGTAAACGCCAATAGTGCTTTAAATATTCGTTCGGGTGATGCATGTTTTACAGAAATGGGGAAACGGATTACACGTTCTATATTTGGTGATGGTCCAAAAGATGAAAAAAAATTGGGAAAGGGGGTTTATAAACAACACGGTGTTGGTAAAGACGGTTTTGACGTTGTATCTAACCAGTTTTCAATACATTATTTCGCGGAATCTCCAGAAAAATTTCATAATTTTCTAAGAAATGTGTCCGAGTGTTGTAAAGTCGGTGGGTATTTTATTGGAACAAGTTATGACGGTAAAGCCGTGTTCGACCACCTTGAAAAAAAAGAGGTGGGTGAATCAATGATAATTGCAACAAGCGCCGGTGAAAGAATATGGGAAATAACAAAACAATATGAAGCAACGACGTTTAATAATGATGCGTCGTCGTTGGGATATCGTATTGATGTTTACCAAGAATCTATTAATAAAACATTTCCCGAATATCTTGTAAATTATGATTATCTTATTTCAACCATAGAAAACTACGGATTTCAAAAAGTTGAAAAAGATGAACTTATAGCAATGGATCTACCGTCGTCCGTTGGTGGATTTGAACAATTATATTCCCAAATGTCATCACAAATTAAGAGTAAAAAAATAAGAGCAAATGATGTAGGAACCGCACCCCGTATGTCCAGACATGAAAAAGAAATATCATATTTAAACAGGTATTTTATATTTAAGAAGGTTCGGGAAGTTCAGGTCGAATCGATGAGTAAAATATTAATTAGAGAATCGCCCCAATATGGCGAGGAAAAAAAACAAAGTATTGATATTGTTAGTGAACAATCAATGAAACCCAAAATAATCAAAAAAAGAAAGAAATTAAAAATTAAAGCACCCGTCGTTCCCCCTATTCTCCAAATCTCCGAAAAGATGGAAGAACCCACTATATCACCTTCGCCTGGCAATGTTGTCAAGATTTCTAAAAAAAAACGGAAAGCTAAAATAATTATCGAAAAGGAAGATGTGCCCATTGTATCATTGGATAAACACACGGCATTGGATTAATTTATATAATTTTAGTTAAAAATATATAAAAGCGCACTAACATGATTATATACTATGTCTTATTATAAGTTAGACACGTGTTCAACCACACTGTCAATAGAATTATTCAGTTTAATTATTAAAGACAATTCGTATAATATCCCACCATTCATTGGGTTTAGTATATTAAAATGTTTAAAAGATTTTAAGAGTAAAATAGAACCTTCCACAGCTTGGGATAATATTAAAAAATATACCAATTCATTTGAATTTATACACACTAATATACCAAATCAAAAAATTTCTGTTAGTAAGTTAAAACCAATATCTCGCGCGTTCTTTAAACTTGTTGAAATGGTAAACGGTTTAAATCTACTAGAACCGTTTAAATCTACGGATATGAATTGTTTTCATTTGGCAGAGGGACCAGGTGGTTTCATAGAGGCAATGACACACTTAAGAAATAACAAAGATGATAAATATTACGGCATGACTCTTATAAATGAGTCGAATGAAAATATACCTGGTTGGGATAAAATATATAATGTTCTTCAAAAAAATGAAAATATCATTGTTGATTCGGGGGGTGATAATACTGGTGATATGTTTTCACTTGTTAATTTCGATCATTGTTATGAAAATTATAAAAATAGCATGGATTTTATAACAGCCGACGGAGGTTTTGACTTCTCGATAGATTTCAATAAGCAGGAACAGCTGGCAAGTAAACTAATATTAGTTGAAATGTTGTATACTATAATAATGCAGAAAAAGGGGGGTAGTTGTATAATTAAAATGTATGACACGTTTACAAAAATATCAATTGATATTATTTATTTTTTGAGTAGTTTTTATAAATCGGCATATATCACCAAACCGTCGACCAGCCGAACAGCTAATTCTGAAAGGTATCTTATATGTGAAAATTTTAAACTGGACGATACGTTAGAATACTATACATTTTTTAGATCCATATTTGATTTTTTAACCGTTGATTCCGATACAACCATTGAATCCATTTTATCAACCGAGTTCCCTTATAAATTTTTAAATTCTTTAGAGGAAATCAACGCTATTATCGCGTCGGAACAAATTGATAATATTCAAAACACATTGAAGATTATAAATAATAGTGATAAATCGTATGATAAACTTAATATGTTAAAGGAAACTAATATACAAAAATGTCTAGGTTGGTGCATTAAAAATAAGGTAACCCATAATAAGTTTAATAATGTAAGTAATAAATTCTTGAACTTACCGCATAAAAATTCATTTTGTTAATTAGGGTATAGTAACAGTATATTGGCTTCCAGTTCCGACAGAGTTATTAATCTACACCTTAAACCAATTGTCACTCCCAGTATTTGGGACCCAAAAGTCTGCTATTACGGGGGGTAGGGGACTGTAGCTGGTATAACTGGTCCCACGACATTCGATGGAGTCCCTGGTCCAATATTGTTAATAGCATAGACTTTAAACCAATACGACTGTCCATTGATGAGTCCCGTGATGGTCTTGGTGGTCGCGGTGCTGCCAGTGCTTGCCATGGCAACGTTAAAGCCTGCTACTGCGCTTGTACTGGACTGCTCGATTTTATAGCCCGTAATGTTAGAGCCACCAGTGTCGGGTGCGGGGGGGTGGGAGAATGGGAGATTCGCCACGCCATATATATTAGAGACCTGATTTAACTGAAGAAGAACTAAGAATTGAAGAAATTTCCAATGCGTATCGAACGCGATTAAAAACATTACAAGGAGCAAAACAAGAAATTATTGAAGACGAAGAATTAGGTAAAATACAAGAAGATTATCTAACATTATTGACAGAAAAAGGTTGGGGTATAAAACCAAAGAAAACAAAAAGAAAAAGAAAAAAAACGATCTCGTAGAAATAAATAATATTACAAATGTATATAATGAATAGACGTCAGCCAAGATTTTTAAGAGAATCGCGCCTTTTGCATAAATTACAACAACAACAAGGCCAAAGACGTTCAATGCGAAATATACTTAATAATTTACAGAATGCCGAAACAAAAGAAGGGAGATTGCGTTTTCTAGAAGAAATGCACGATAATGAAATTATGAATGTTACAAGAAGAGATGTAGGACAAGTCCTTAGAAATATAAGACAAGAACACGGCGAAGATGCTTTAGAAGATGAATTAGTAATTGCAGAACTTCATCGTGTATTAAATAAACTCAAGGGGAACGAGGCAGTCGCCGGTAGGACGCGTCGCCGTCGTGGTAGCAGAGGACGTCGCAGCAGAAGGGGACGCCGCAGCAGAAGGGGACGTCGTGGTAGCAGGGGACGTCGCGGCAGAAAAGGTCGCACCAGAAAAGGTCGCAGATAATATTAAGTATAATTAATATAAAAAGTATAAATTATACTAAACAATGCATTCGAGGAGGTATTTGTGTGATAGTCCATGACAGTGAGATATGCGCGCTGCCGGTGGTGGGTGTTGCGGTGGCTTTCATGAGCGCCATCACACCAGGCGCAAGAGTGGGGGCACCTGGAACCCATGGACCACCGTTTTGATACAGTGTCGCTGGGTATTCGCCATTAACGAGAACCGACGCCATTACTCCGTAACACTAATAGCCGCCCTCATATCTTATTATGACTTGTCCGTCTCTCTCTTTGCCAAGATCGCCCACCTGCCGCCCGTCCCTCACCCCCGGCTCCCTCCCAAAACCCCTATAGATGTTAATTATAGAACCACCGCCACCACCAGCCTCGTATCTATTGGAATTGAACGTACCACCGGAACCACCAGAATATCCCCCTCCCCCACCGCCACAAGAAAATTCCGAAGATTCGTTTATGCCACCGCCGCCACCAAATCCACCAAAACCGGCGATGGAGTCACTGTTATCTGTTGCCCTCCCCCCTTTGCCGCCGTTTTTAAATGATTGCCCTCCTCCCCAACGAAATCCTTGAACATAAATCGGGTATGATCCACTCCAATTCCCACCGCCACCATCCCCTATAAAACCTCCACCGCCGGAACTTTGGGCGTCTCGCTGGGGCTCGTCACTCCCCTCGTAACCGGCTGGACCGCCCTGCCCGCTCTGCCCACCCGAGGAGTCTATGGAATCCCCACCGTTGGTA
>TARA_R110002073_G_scaffold141970_3_pt1 | contig 24163 bp, 21 predicted proteins | sample TARA_R110002073 | Tara Oceans TARA_R110002073 (sample SAMEA4397174) | marine metagenome | biome: Polar Biome; feature: [DCM] deep chlorophyll maximum layer (ENVO:01000326); material: water (ENVO:00002006), including particulate matter (ENVO:01000060) such as... | depth 40 m | reverse complement strand
ATCGACCGGTGACCTGCTCCGCCAAGAGCGACAAGCGGGCGGCCCCACCGCTGCCACGATCGACGAGTTCATCACGGCTGGCAAACTGGTGCCGAACGAAATCATCGTCGGACTGCTCAAAAACGCGATGGAAACGGTGACGCGAACGACGGGAAAGAACAACTTCCTGCTCGATGGATTCCCCCGCTCACTGGCCAACCTCGAAGCCTGGTACGAGATCTTCGGCCGCGATACCGAGCTGCCCAAGATGCTTTATTTCGAGTGTCCCTACGCTGTTTTAGAAAAGCGTGTCTTGGGGCGTGCCAAGTACACCGGCCGAAGTGACGACAATGTCGAAAGCTTGAAGCTGAGATTCGATACCTACAAGGCCGAAACCTTGCCCACCGTTGAATTGTTCAAGAACATGAATAGGTGTGTCGAAATCGACACCAGCCTTGACCGTCAAGCCGTTTACGCGATCGTCGCCAGCCATCTCGCCGAATACACCGACCAAAAATTGACTGCCCAACCACTCAGCGAAAGAGCGGAGATGCTGCTTGGGCTGAGGCCTTTCCCGAAGAGTGATGCGTGATCCGACACGCCCGATCAAACATAAAACAGTCGTGGAAATCACCTTGCAACCGCTCGTCGTAGCTCGCAACCGCCCGCCGTGGCAAGAATCGAATTGATTTGACCGAAAGGTCTAAACAAGCTAAAATCGACGTGCACAATTCAACCAAGGAATTCGCCTTCCATGCCATGGGAAAAATCATTCGACGAAAAAGATGTCATCGACAAAGCGATGCATGTTTTTTGGGAAAAGGGGTACACTGCCACCTCCATTTCGGACCTGACTACAGCGACCGGAATCCAACGCGGCAGTCTCTACAATGCATTCGCCGGCAAACAGGAATTGTTTCTCCAATCGCTGCTGAAGTATGACACGGAACAGCGACGCGTCTTGCTAAAACAGCTTGAAGCAATCGATGATCCGCTGAAGGCGTTTTCGGTCTTGTTCGATGCCATTGTCCAGCAATCACTCGAAGACCCTCAGAAAAAAGGGTGCTTCTTGGTCAACACATCCCTGACGCTCAGCGACCACGATGAGCCGACGCAGGAAATTGTATCGGTTGCACTGAAGGAATTCGCTCAATTCTTTGAACGTCAGATCAAGCTCGGACAACAGCGTGACCAAATTCCGGCCACCGTCGCGGCACGTCCCACGGCGCGAGCACTTTTAGCACTGGTCGTTGGCATGCGAGTCATGGGCCGTGGCTGCTTTGACAAAGCGGCGTTACAGCAAGTCGCCAAACAAGCGATGCGTCTGGTTTCTTAGTCGTGGCTGACCCTACTGGCAAAACCCTCTTTGCATTACCGATGAACGGCGAAACCCATCTCCCGACCTTACTGGAAAAGATGAAGCCCGAACTGCAAACGGGCGAGTTCGTGTTTTGCACCATGGCGCCCGAAGCCGCATCGAAGCTTCGCCTTTCCGCGATCGGTCAGTTTCTTGAACCCGAGGGTTTAACTCTGATTCTCACGAAGGGGGAAGCCGAGACAAATGGACTCGAATTCGCGTATCCCTGCAGAATGATTACCCTGAAAATTCACTCCAGCCTCGAAGCCGTTGGATTCTTGGCTGCCGTGACCGACAAACTTGCCCACCGAGGCATCAGCGTCAACGCGATCTCGGCCTACTTCCACGACCATCTTTTTGTACCGACCGAACGTGCCAAGGAAGCGATCAACGTATTGAACGACATCGTCAAGGGCAGAGCATAAATCCCAATCAGTTCTCAAGCATCAAGTCGCCGTCACGGCCGTTATTCTTTCGACCATCTCGCGGTTCGATATTCCCGCGGCGAGAGCCCCGTTGTCACGCGAAACTGGCGTGTGAATGCGCTTTGATCGGAATAGCCCGCCTCTAAAGCAACCGCTGCGATCGGAGTCTTCGATTCTGCCAGCAGCCCTTCAGCCAAATCGATCCGTGCCTTCATCAACCATTGCCCGGCGGTGATCCCGAAAATGTGACGCATCCGCCGGTCGAGTTGGTATCGAGACATCTCTGCAATTGATGCCAGCTCCTGTACCGAAGGCGGCGCCGACAAGTTTGCTTTCGCGTACTTAATCGCTTCGGCAATCTGACTGTACTCTTCCGCTTCGTTGTTAGGCACTCGCAGGTCCTGGGAAACGCCGACTAACCCCACCACGGTGCCGCCTGGCTTCTTTAGCGGCAGTTTGGTGGTCATGCACCACCCCACGGCCCCCGAGGGATAGATGTGCAGTTCCAACTGGGACAATAACGGCTTTCCTGTGCGAAGAACTCGCTCGTCTTGGTCCGTAAACCGTGCTCCCAACGGAGCACGCAACAACTGTTCTGCGGTGCGACCCAGCAAATCCTGCTTACTTCGCACGCCACACCGATCCACGAGCGTTTGGTTGACAACGAGATACTGACCCTCGGTGTTTTTGATAAAAAATACACAATCCGAGAGATGATCGAACAATTCCTCACCGGTAAACGGCTCTCCTAACTGACTCAGAATCTCAGCAATCATCGTTGACACTCCATCTCGAAACTATGCGCATTTTCTAGCCAGTACTTTACACACTGGCAATAAACAACCAGCGATTTTGAAGTATAACTACCGCAGCAATTTGAACCCAATCGCCCTCCAGCACCACGTCAACAACTATGCCAATTGCACACATCCATGGGAAACAGCTGATTGGCGGAGACGGGTCTGCCACCAACGCGGATACATTTGTGGCAACCGATCCTGCCACTCAGGCGGTGTTGGATCCGCCATTTCACGAAGCGAGCAGCGAAGAAATCGACCGAGCGATGACGTTGGCGAGCGAGTCGGCAGACGTCTTTTCAAACACTTCCTATGAAACCCGCGCGAAACTGTTAGAAGCGATCGCCGATGGGTTGATGGATGCTGGCCAAGACTTGCTGGATCGCTGTCACGCGGAAACCGCTCTTCCGATGAATCGTTTGCAGGGAGAACGGGCGAGAACGGTCAACCAAACCCGACTGTTTGCCGAAATGATTCGAGAGGGCTCGTGGGTCGAAGCCAAGATCGATCACGGGGACGCTGATCGCAGTCCCGCTCCGAAGCCCGACGTCCGTAGCATGCTGATCAGCATCGGCCCCGTCGTTGTATTCGGCGCCAGCAACTTCCCGCTGGCCATTTCCGTTGCGGGAACCGACACCACCACAGCCTTGGCCGCCGGGTGTCCAGTCGTTTGCAAGGCGCACCCGGCCCATCCGGGAACCTGCGAAATGATTGGAAAAATCATTTGTGATGCGGTCAAAGCGACGGGTTTACCGGCGGGGATTTTCTCTCTGCTGCAAGGACAATCGCATCAGGTAGGCCACTCCCTCGTAGAACATCCGGCGACCGCAGCGGTGGCATTTACGGGATCGATCGCAGGCGGTCGCGCTTTATTTGACACTGCAAACCGCCGCGCCAATCCGATTCCCGTTTATGCGGAAATGGGCAGTATCAATCCCGTATTTGTACTGCCGGGTGCGATCGCAGAACGTGCCGAGCAAATTGCCCAAGCGTTTATCGGATCCTTGACGATGGGCGTGGGACAATTTTGCACCAACCCCGGATTGATCTTGATCCCCAGCGGTGACCAAGGCGATCAGTTGGTCCAATCCATCGCACAGCATGCCGCCGCAGCAACCCCAGGAACGATGCTGCACTCGGGAATTCACGACGCGTTTACAAAGGGAGTGGCGCGAATCAAGGACACCGACGGAGTGCAACTGCTTTCTCAAGCCAAAGGCCCTCGCGAACAAGCCTGCTGCACGATCGCGGTGACGGACTTCGCAGTGCTCCAGCGCGAGCGATCGCTGCTGGAAGAACTATTTGGCCCTTGCTCAACAATCGTTCGCTACGAAAACGCGAGCCAAATGATCGAAGTCGCACAAGCACTTGAGGGCCAGCTTACCGCCACACTACATGGCAGTGACAGAGAATTATCAGAGCACCAACCGCTGATTCGGTCGCTTCAACAAAAAGTGGGCCGGCTGATCTTCAACGGCTTCCCCACGGGAATCGAAGTTTGCCACGCGATGGTTCACGGCGGACCTTATCCTGCGACCAGCGACGCTCATTTCACTTCGATCGGGCCAGCGGCGATTAAGCGTTTTACACGCCCGCTCTGCTTCCAAGACTTCCCGAACGACTACTTGCCAGCCGAATTACAAGATGCCAACCCGCGTGGCATCATGCGAATGGTCAACGGTGTTTTCACGCGTGATCAGTAACATCGATTCAATTGACGCATCAACATACTATGCGCAAATTGTTATCTTGGCAGACGAAATACGCCAAGAAAATAGGGATGGTATTCCTATCCTAGGGCATCGGCCTAGCTGGCAGCCTTAGCCGACCAACGATTCCTTATTGATTCCATTTCAACGCCTCGCGGCGTCCCCCAAAAAAACCTCACTGGAGAGATGCGTGCCTGATAGCTCAACAATTTTTCGTGGTTGCATACCCGCGTTGATGACCCCGTGTAATGCCGACCGCAAACCTGACTTTGACGCACTGGTTCGCAAAGGCCGTGAACTGATCGATGTGGGAATGCGTGGGGTGGTTTACTGTGGATCGATGGGCGATTGGCCGCTGTTGACCGATGCGCAGCGTCAAGAAGGTGTCCGACTGCTTGCCGAAGCCGGCGTCCCGGTCGTCGTCGGAACGGGTGCCCAGAACCCACAACTTGCTGCAGAGCATGCCGCTCACGCAAAGCAGGTCGGCGCGGCTGGATTGATGGTCATCCCTCGCGTACTTTCTCGCGGGACCTCGCCTGCAGCCCAGCGGGCGCATTTTGCCGGCATCTTGAAGGCGGGCGAAGGGATCCCCTCGGTCATCTACAACAGCCCGTACTACGGATTCGAAACCAAAGCCGATCTGTTTTTCGATTTACGTGCTGAGTTTTCAAACCTGGTTGGCTTCAAAGAATTTGGCGGCGCCGCCTCACTCAGCTATGCCGCCGAACACATCACCAGCGGCGATCCGGATCTGACGCTGATGGTCGGTGTGGACACTCAAGTCTTCCACGGGTTCGTTCGCTGCGGGGCAGCCGGTGCGATCACTGGCGTCGGAAACGCCTTGCCAGGACCGATTCTGCGATTGGTCGAACTATGCCAACAGGCCGCCGCGGGCGATGTCGAAGCACGGCGACTTGCCGAAGAACTCGATAACGCGCTTGCCGTGCTGGCGAAATTTGATGACGGCCCCGACTTGGTGCTGCATTACAAATATCTGATGGTCTTGGAAGGCAGCCCCGAATACGCCCTGCAGCTCAACACATCGGATGCGTTGTCGACGTCCCAACGAGCGTTTCTGGAAGACCAATGGAAATTGTTCCGCACATGGTGGGACAACTGGTCCGGGAGAGAATCTTGAGCAAGATTGGATTTGTCGACGCTCACACCGAAGGCGAACCGACCCGGATCATCGTCGACGGCGGTCCCGACATTGGGGACGGACCGCTGCCCGAGCGAGTCGCTCGCTTCGCCAAGTTCGCGGACGATTTCCGGCGATGTGTGATTCTAGAACCACGCGGCTGGGACGCGGTCGTTGGCGCTCTGTTGTGTGAACCGACCGATCCGACGTGCGCTGCAGGCGTGATTTTTTTCAATAACGCCGGCTATCTTGGAATGTGCGGCCATGGTGCGGTCGGCGTCGCGGTGACGCTTCACTACCTTGGCAAAATCGGCCTCGGACAAAATCGCCTGGAAACCCCCGTGGGGATCATCGAAATCGATTTGCACAATCCCAACCAGGCGTCGATCCAGAACGTACCGAGTTACCGACTTCACCGCAGCGTTCCAATTGAAGTCGACGGACTTGGAACGGTCGTCGGCGACGTGGCTTGGGGAGGCAATTGGTTCTTCCTGATTGGCGAAAGCCCGGTGGATTTGATTCTCGACAACGTGGACGCGCTGATGGATGCATCCGGCCGCGTCCGAGATGCACTGCGACGCAATGGAATCACGGGCGCCAATGGCGCCGAGATTGATCACATCGAATTCTTTGGACCGCCTCACGCGGCCGATGCTGATAGTCGCAACTTTGTGTATTGCCCGGGCGGCCAATATGATCGTTCGCCATGTGGAACCGGCACCAGCGCCAAACTTGCCTGTTTGGCAGCCGATGGCAAACTGCAACCCGGCGAACAATGGATCCAAGAAAGCATCATTGGCAGCCGATTTACTGCCAACTACGTCCGCATCGACGAACACAACATCGTGCCGACGATCGTGGGGCATGCGTTTATCTGCAGCGAAGGCAACTTGATACGTCAACCGCTCGACCCATTTATCAGTGGAATTCGATGCACCACCGCGAATGAATCCGAAGAAAGGCTTGTATGATACGCAGTGCACACCGAGGATCGGTCGTCGTGGTCGGCGCTGGAACCATTGGAATCGCCTGCGCCCACTATCTAAACAAGGCTGGATTGCAAGTCACCGTGATTGACCGCGGCACCGTTGCGTCGGCCTGCTCGCATGGAAACTGTGGATACATTTGTCCGAGCCACGTACCGCCGTTGACCGAACCAGGCGCATTTGCTGTTGCATTAAAATCACTGTTCAATCCACAAGCCGCGTTTCGGGTGAAGCCGCGACTCAGCCCAGCGATGTGGAATTGGATGTGGCAATTCGCCCGACGCTGCAATCACCGCCAAGTTTTAACTGCAGGCAAACACCTGCAGATGATCCTCGACGCGTCGATGGACGAGTATCGAAATTTGGTCGAACAAGAATCGTTGGTTTGCGAGTGGAAAGAGAACGGGCTGCTGTATGTATTGCAGACGCAGCGTGGCATGGACGCGTTTGCCAAGAACGACAAGATGCTGACCGAACACTTCGGTGTGTCGGCGAATCGGATCGAAGGCGATCGGCTTGCCGAATTCGAACCAGGATTAAAATCGGGACTCGCCGGCGCGTTTCACTACCCCAATGATACGTCGGTTCGACCGGACCGATTGAACCAACAATGGGCCGAGCGTGTTCGCAGCAACGGGGTGCAATTTATTGAACATTGTGAACTAACGAACGTTCACAAAACCGCGGGACGAATCTCGCATCTTTCGACGACGCAAGGGGAACTGCAAGCGGATCATTATGTGTTCGCCATGGGGGCCTGGAGCACACGCTGGTCGAATGAACTGCACTGCCCGATTCCAATCGAACCTGGAAAAGGTTACTCGGTGACGATGAACCGAGTCGAAAACTTGCCCACGCATCCGATCCTGTTTCCCGAACACAAAGTGGGCGTTTCGCCTTTCGAAACCGGGCTTCGGCTTGGTTCGATGATGGAATTCGCTGGCTACGACACCTCAATTCGCAGCCAACGCATCGAGCAACTTCGCGACTCAGCCCGCCCCTACCTTGTGGCATCGGTCGATGGCGAAGCAAAAGAAACATGGTACGGTTGGCGACCGATGACGTGGGACAGCCTGCCGATCATTGGCGTTACGCCGAATCTGGACAACACGTTTCTAGCGACCGGCCACAACATGTTGGGCCTGAGCTTGGCACCAAGCACCGGACGTCTGATCACCGAACTGGTTACCGGCCAACCGACTCACATCGAGGCGGCCCCATTCTCACCCACGCGTTTTTGATAACAGACGGGGCGGAGCGCCGGGGCAAAGCCGGTAACCCCAACGCTGTCAAGCATTTTCTCGTAGCCATATTCGACAGCAAGGTGGTGATTCGCATTTCCGCGGCAACCATCCACGCTCTGGCGAGCGTAGCCACGAAACTCAAATGGCGTAATTTGCCGCTTCTAAATGTTTCCACGCGTTGCGGTAAACCGAACAAGACCTGCTACGTTGAGCAAGCCCGCAAGAAAATATCGAGCGAACTTTGACACCATTCGCTGCCGAGCTGAGCATCGCAGCAAGTGCCACTGAAACGGTAGCCTAGTAAAGTCACGACATAAAGGTTCGCGAAACTCAGGCTACCAAGCCGAATCGATGATTAAATCGCAAGGCACGGTAGTATGCGTACCACGCTCGTTTCGCACGATTCTGGCTATGCCGGCGTTTGCGTTTTCCATCTGGCATGACTTTACCCTCCTTCCATCTGCACCATAATTTTGGGTTCGATGTTGTGACGATAACCCAATAAAGCAATTGCCATGCCAATTCGCAAACCTCGCGGCCGCCAGGGCGTTGCGGTTGGTCCATGCCCTTACCGCTGCAAAGGAAACGACGCGTGCCAAACAAGGCAGCAACACGCGTTTGAGCCGAGCCGAGTGAAGGAAAACTCGCGTAGAACGCCCCCTGCTCGGTCACTCATTCTTAGCAGATAGATCGGCTTGCCGCAGAACATGGACAAGCTCCTGCAGATCGTTGACGACATAGTCGGGTTTTGCCACGTTCGGATAGAGTGCCTTGCCAGGGCGAGTGATGAAGGCGGTTTGCAGACCGACGTTTTTGGCGCCGGCCAAGTCCCAGGCGTGCGCGGCCACCATCAACACGTCTTCCGGTTTGACGTCCAGATCGGCAAGGACCATGCGATAGGTGTCGGGATGCGGCTTGTACTTCTTAATGGCTTCGACGCTGTATCGCTTTTCAAAGAATTCAGTCAAGCCTGCGTTTTTAAATTGAGTTTCAACGCCGACGTTGGACGAATTCGTCAGGCTGACGATTTGGTAGCCCTCGCTCTTGAGCGTCTGCAACCCTGCGACAACATCCGAGTGTGGCGGCAGTGACCGAAGCGGTGTCACGATCGCCGCTTTAGCCTGATCATACTCAAGGTCAATCCCTTGTGTTTTTGCAACCATCATCAGTGCGGCGGTGCCGATTTCACCAAAACTGTGATACTCGCCACTCAACGTTTCGACCAATGAATAATGAAGCATCGTCGAGAACCACAGCGGCAAAAGATCTTCGCGGCCGCCGAGTGCTTTTCCAACGGATGTTTTCAGCGGAGCAAGATCGAGCAGCGTTTCATTCACATCAAAAATAATGACCTTGGGCCGAGACACGACTGATCCTGATTCAGCTTGATGCTCTACGCCTTCGTCGGCAACGGCAAAATGCGCAGACGAGCCGTTACCAGTAAAATCCCAAGCCAATAAAGCAAGAGCAAGTAATACAAATTTAAAGTTCATGCCATTCTTTCGTGCGAGTAAGTGTGAGTTGTCGACCCCTCGTGCCAAAATCGGCCTTCCTCGAATGAAAGACGTGGGCCACCGCGATGGGACGTGGTCCGAATTGTTCTGATTCAATGCGGAAAGCCGTCTTGCATCCGACACCCACGCTCGACATTTTCGAGAAAAATTAACTTTCCCGAACAAGTTCGCTACCCATTGGGCCAAGGCTGATTCGATCGAATCAGACGTCAGCACGGTCGCTTTCAGCCGTGCCCAAAACACTCGTCGATTTTCGTGATGCCCCCCCGCACTCAGCTGGCGGGTTGCGCGTCGGCACTCCACTGGTTTTTGGCGAATGCTTTGTCAAGCGGCGTCTGCGCGACGTGATTGGTGTAGTTCGACAGAACCTTGAAGGCAGTTCCCACGATCACGTCGAATACCGTTTGCTTGGTGTAGCCAGCAGCCAGCAGCGCCTCGATGTCGCTTTCGTCAGGCCAGCCACGACTAAGGTTGACCTTCTCGGCATACACCCGCAGCGCTTCGAGCTTCGGATCGGCAATCGGAGTGCCTTCACGAAGCGACGTGATCACATCCTCGTCAACGTTCAATCCCTGCATGATCGACGTGTGTGCGGCCATGCAGTAAGTGCAGCCGTTCAGACGGTTGTTGGTCATGGCAATGACCTGGCGCTCGGTTGGGCTCAGATCCGTTTTGTTGTCAAAAACCTCGGCGACCGTTCGGTATGCTTCCAGCAGCGCCGGCGATTCGGCCATCACCGCATGCAGGTTCGGCACAAAGCCGTACGCCTTCTTGCTCTCTTCCAACAAAGGCTTGCTGTCGCCAGCGGTTTCGATCGTGTGAACGGCAAAGTCAGTCATCGTTTCAATCTCCTGAACCATTTGACCGGTCGGTCAAAACTAGAGTAAAAAAAGAGAGAAACCAAACGGACCGCCTGGATTCTCGGGTCGTCTGGATTCTCGGCTCCACGTGCCGCCGAATTCAGCTCGTGTGATCCATCTACTATACGGGTCTGTACCGACCGGTCAAGACTATTTTTTTCAAGCGAACAGGTAGACAACCGCGGCAGCGAGTTTTCCTCCGTGTGATTGGCTCTGTCGCGTCTTTTATTTAATCGTTACTCACGGCGATTCAATCATCGCCCATGGCACCTTTGACCAACGCGACAAATCCCAGCACAAACAGGATAGGTGGGTAGAAGAAGATCACCCCTGCGGCCAGCCCACCGAAAAACCAGATTAAGGCGGCAACCATCATGAACAGCCCGCCCATCGTGCCGCTACTGAAAAATGAGCTGCCCCCGCGGTCAACGCTGTCTCCATTTCGACGTTCCTTGGCGAGCTGACGCTGAGCATCCGCCAGATGCGTGCTGGCGGTCGCGTGAGCCGGAGCCTGCTGCGAATGGCCCCCATGCTGCACTGCGGGATTCGCGTACGGGTGTGGCTGAGCCTGCATCACCATGCCAGCGGCAGAGGGATAGGCCCCAGCCGCAGCGACAGGCAGATCCTCCAGCCAATCATTCACGACAGCCGCCGGCGGTGGAGCGGCCGCCGCCACAGGGGCGGCGTGCATAACCGCTGCGGCTTGGACGTCCGCAAGTGGCACTTTGCTAACGTGCCCGCAAGGACAACGGACCGACTTGCCACGCGCTGACAGCGGAGCCGCGAGGCGTTTTCCGCACGCACACGAAAGCGTCACTTTTCCATTGACGGACGACGTGCCGCCAACGGCAGCGGCCCCCGAACCGGCGGATGCACTACGGCCATTGCCGCCGGGGACGCGAAATTGCTGGCCACAGGTGCATTTGACTTTTTTCCCTGCCAATTCTGGCTTGGATTTCAAAACACGACGACACGCAGGACATGCAAATTGCGACATAACATTTCACCTGAGAGCGAACCGCAAACAGGCGTCCCCTGCCGCGTGGTGCACAGGATACCCACCCGAACTCGCTAGGTCAAATTTTTTATTGCACCATGCCCCGCATGCTCAATGCGGCTTGCACTTAGGTTTTCCAATCGAGTCCGTAGGGCAGCTGATTCAGGCATTCAGGTTGGCCCTCGGTGACAACCAACATGTCCTCCACTCGGACTCCGCCGACTTTGCGACCGTATAGACCTGGTTCGATCGTAAACACTTCGCCTTCGAGCAATTCGCCTCCGCCGTGATCAAGCAGAATGGGCTCATGGACATCCAGTCCGATACCGTGGCCCAAGCCATGCTGAATACTCGCCTCGTCGGTGATCTTGCCGCGTGAAAGCTTGTAGCCGTGCTGTTTTAACACGTCTTCGGCCGCTTGATTGACGTCGCTTGCCGAATTGCCGGCGACCAACAATTTCGCGGATTCAACTCTGGCGAGGACAACCGCATTGTGCATTGCCGCGACGGTTTCAGACACTTGCCCGTTGACCACCGTCCGCGTGCAATCCCCGTTGTAATAGGTTGTTTCGTCACGGGGATACAGGTCGACGATAATCGGCTGCTCGGTCAACAGTGGCCCAGTGCCGCTATGATGACAATCAGCAACCTCAGGCGCCGACGCCACAATCGCACCGTGCGACATGCTGAAGCCACGCTTCATGAATTCAATCGCTGCCAGGCTTCGAATCGATTCGCTGGTCAGCACTTCGCTGTCGTGACAGAGTTGCCCCTGCGCATTGACGCTCGCATTGGCAATTCGCTCACACATCATCCGCATCACCTCTTCGGTGACGGATTGGGCTTTGCGAAGGTATTCGATCTCTTGGTCCGATTTGACGCGTCGATCGAGGACTCCCAGGTCTTCATCGTACTGCAATTCAATTTCAGCTTGTTGCAAATGCCAAGCAAAGATAAATGGCAACGAACGATCGGCTTTGACCCGTTCAACACGTTTGGAACGCAGCACTTGAACCAGTGCTTGCGCCGTCGCGGTTTCGCGGTCCGCACTTAAGCCAAGCGGGGGCTCGTGCTCGGGGGGACAGGTCACGTGATCAGCACCACTGTGCTTGCGGACTCGATCCATTTCAAGATCGCGGACCAGGGCAATCGTGTGCCCCCCCAAATCAATCCAGGCGGCGGGGTCACCCAATGGCACATGAAGCCGCCGGTACAGCGACGGATTTTTATTGGGAAAGCCGGCAAGAACAGAAGCATTCATAATCAAAGAAACGTTAATGGAACGAGAAGCAGGAACAGGAAACTTAGATGAGGCTGGGGAGCAAGCCTCTAGGTTAACAATTCATCTCACTTCTAGCTAATGCCGGGGAAGCAATAGGCAAACAGGATTGTAAAAAACAATGCCGAGATCCCCATCGCTATCGACATCGGCGCGATCACGCGAAGCCCTTCGGATTCGGTCATCCCGCTCATCCGGGTGATCACCCAAAACCCGCTGTCGGTCATCCACGAAATGGGCTTGCTTCCGGCACCGATCGCCATCGCGAGATAGACCGGATGAAACGGAAGTGAATCGGAGCTGGCAAACCCTTGCAATACACCCGCTGCCGTAATCATCGCAATCGTCGCAGACCCTTGCAGCGTACGAATCGATGCAGTGACGAGAAACGCGAGCGGCAACAGCAACAATCCAGGCACGTCACCGGCCAACTCGCTGACCGCCTGCGCGATACCCGCCTGATACAGCATCGCTCCGAAGGCACCTCCAGCAGCGGTAATCAAAATAATATTTCCAGCCGAACTCAACGAACGATTGACGAGCGATTTGCGTTGGTCCGCCGGGCAATAACGAATTAGCGACATGGCAAATGCCGCCCCCACTGCGATGGCAATATTTTTATCACCGACGAATTCCAGCAAACGAGCGAGCCCGACAGACTCGATCATTCCCGCGTCGCTGAAATAGATTCCCACCGATCCGATGCCGATCATCGCGACCGGGACAAGGATCGGCAACACCGACGCCATCAACGACGGCCGTCGCAATTCGCGATCGACGTTTGCGATTTCCGCTTCGGAATTTTCGGATCCTTCGGACTCGCCCTCGCTGATCGGTCGCAGCGGCACTTCGACAAGATGGTTGATGATTCGGGCAGAGATCAACGAGAACACACTGCTGCAACCTCCGATGGCAAGCCCGGCGATCATCATCGTGCCGACGTCCACACCGATAATCTCGGCAACCTGCAGCGGTCCCGGCGTGGGTGGCACCAACGAATGGGCAATCGAACCGCCCGCCATGATCGCCATCAGAAACAAGACATAGTCTTTACCGAGTTTACGGCGGAGCGAGCGCGCCAGCGGAACCATTAAATAAAAGACGGTATCAAAATAGACCGGAATCCCGATCACAAACGAGCTGGCGGCAATCGCTTCGGCCGCCCGCCGCTCGCCCGTCATGCTTAGAATCGAATCGACGATCCGCGATGCGGCGCCCGATTCAAGCAGACATTGCCCAATGATGCTGGCCAACGCGATTAAAATGCCGATCTTTCCCGCCGTCTCGCCAAACGCGGTCGCCAAGCGAGATTGTGGCGATTGAGATGTAAATGAAGCGGCTGCTTTTGCGGTCATCTTACCGCTGGCAAGTTGCGACTGGGCATAGCGATCAAGATTTGCATGGCTCGACAAACTGGCAACCAGCAAACCTGCTAACAACAATGTCAAGAAAGCGTGAAGGCGAAATACCAGGATCGCAACCAAGACGACCACGACGGAGATGGCGACCACCCACCAAACATCAATCCCTGCGTGTAGAAGGGAGATGTCTGTGACGGAAGCAGCAAGCGACTCGGCTGTGACAAGCTCTTGAGGAGCGATGTTTGCGATCGTGGTGCAGAAATGTGTTAATAATTGACCGAACATGTGTGGCATTGTGTCCAATATTGACTTCCTGGGATGATGCTGTCCTTGGCGACGGTGCCGTATCGCCTTAAATTGACGTGCGTGCTGGACTTCTAGTACAAAACGCCGCAGAACACCTGACATGCAACCGCGTGCCGATGTCGCTTGCTTGCTTCTCTCCGCGGAAGCTCTCTAGCAAACCGACTGGAAATGAGTTAGCAGTAGTGTGAGCCCATTTGCTCACCCTTAATGGACGAGCAAGCGTGCCCATCCTACCATTGCGTGGCAGGTTATTGCGAAGCGGCTAAGATAATTTGTCAAGCAGAGACGGAATGCTGCGATAATCCGTCATTTCGCACTTGTTGCGGCCTAACCTCTTTCACATGCAAAGCAAGACGACCGACGTGGCTAACTTGACTACCAACCCATCATTCTTTCTTCGGCACGAGTTCGCGATTCGCCGATTCCATTCCTTGATTGGAATCGTGCCTCTTGGGCTTTATATGGTCATCCACCTGACGACCAACGCCAGCCTGATGAACAGCCCTGAAACGTTTCAGCGTGCGGTCTATATGATCCACAGTGCTGGCAAGGCGCTTCCGTTAATCGAATGGGGCGGAATCTTTATTCCATTACTGTTCCACGGCATCCTGGGCGTCTGGATCGCGAAGAATGCGAAATTGAACACCAGCCATTACCGTTTCGCGAGCAATCGGCGGTATGCGTGGCAGCGATATACCGGGATCGTCGCCCTGGTCTATCTGTTCTTTCATATTTTGCATTTGCATGGATGGTTCCACTTTGGGCCGTACTTGGAAGTCATCCGTCCGCTGCAATTTGCTGCGTTTAAACCATACAACGCCGCCAGCACGCTGGTCGAATCGATGAACCAGTGGGGCGGATTCGTGTGGCCCGCGTTTTATCTTGTTGGCATGATGTGCTGTGTCTATCACCTCGCAAACGGACTGTGGACAGCGGGAATCACCTGGGGATTGTGGATCACACCGGCGGCTCAGAAGCGAGCTTCAAAAGTTTCGGTGGTGTTTGGTGCTGCTCTTTCGGTTATTGCCTTGAGTGCTTGGTGGGCCGCTGTCGCACCGGGCCCCGAAGAAGCCGCCCAATACCGTGAAATCGAAAACCGTATGTACGATGCGAACCTCGAGTCCGGCGTCATCTCGGATATGCCCGAGAAACGCTACGAAGAACCGGCTGCGGAAGCTTCGGTTGCCCCCGATGCTCAATCGCCGCGTGCGAACGCCCAAAAGGCGGATTCGAACGACTCAAATCCACTTTAGTAATCAACCCAACCTTCTCGATGACCCAACTTGAAGTTCCCCATCCAAGTTTGCGTCACAAGACCTATAAGCTACTTCCACAAAATTGTTTGATTTGAATTATGTCTGAGCATCGTGTTGTCGTAATTGGTGGTGGACTTGCCGGACTCGCAGCCACCATGAAGCTAACGGAGTTGGGGGTGAAGGTTGACTTGCTCAGCCTGACTCCGGTGAAACGCTCGCACAGCGTGTGTGCCCAAGGTGGCATCAACAGTTGTAACGATGCGACGCGGCAACTTGGTGATGACGAGTGGAAACACTTGGACGACACCGTGTACGGAGGTGACTTTTTGAATCACCAACCGCCAGTCAAAGAAATGGCGTATTGGGCTCCCAAAGTCATTGACTTGATGGACCGTCTTGGTGTTCCATTTAATCGCACCGGCGAAGGCTTTATCGATCGCCGACGTTTCGGTGGCACGCTCTACAAACGTACCGCGTTCGCAGGTGCAACGACCGGCCAACAACTGCTATACGCACTGGATGAACAAGTGCGTCGTGCCGAAAACGAAGGCATGGTCAGAAAGTATGAATTCTGGGATTTCTTGGCGCCGATCAAAGACGACGACGGACGCTGCCGCGGTGTGGTCGCTCAAGACATGGTTTCGATGGAAATCAAGGCATTCCCAGCCGATGCCGTGGTCGTTGCGACCGGTGGCTGCGGACTCGTTTACGGACGCAGCACGATGAGCGTTTTCTGCACCGGCAGTGCTGCGAGCCGCTGCTTCCAAGCGGGTGCAAAATACGCCAACGGCGAGTTCATCCAAGTTCACCCGACTGCGATTCCCGGTAGTGACAAACTGCGATTGATGAGCGAATCGGCGCGGGGAGAAGGCGGACGCGTGTGGGTTCCACGAAAGCCGCAAGACCCGCGTGAACCCAAACAGATTCCTGAAAACGAACGCTACTACTTCTTAGAAGAACGTTATCCCGAGTACGGCAACCTCGTTCCCCGCGACATCGCCACTCGCGAAATTTTTGACATCTGTGTCAACGATGGCTTGAGCGTCGATCCCGACAAGATGTGCGTCTACCTTGACCTGACCCACATCGAACGCTCAGAACTCGACCGTAAACTCGGTGGTATTCTCGAGATTTACGAAAAATTCCAAGGCGTTGACCCCCGCGACGAACCGATGCGGATCTTCCCTGCGGTCCATTACAGCATGGGAGGATTGTGGGCCGATTACGTCAAGAGCGACAACGGTGGCCTTGAACCGGGCGCTCCGCAGAACCACATGACCAACATCCCCGGTTTGTACGCGATTGGTGAGTGCGACTATCACTATCACGGTGCAAACCGACTCGGCGCCAACTCACTGCTGTCGTGCATCTTCACCGGCTTGTTCACCGGCCCTTCGATTCTGAACTACGCCAATAGCCAATCCAGCGGCAGTAACGACGTGCCCGCGGCGGTGATCGACGCAGCAGTCCAGGCACAGACCAAACGACATCAAGATCTGCTGAACGGCAATCCCGGCAGCGACGAGAACCCGTACCTGATTCACCAAGAATTGGGGGATCTGATGACACGCGTAGCAACCGTGGTTCGCCGCAACGATCAACTCGCCGACGCGATCGAAAAGATTCAAGAACTGCACGAGCGTGCGATGCGAGTGAATCTTTCGGACACGGGCAGTTGGACCAACCAAAACGTGATCTTTGCCAAAGCGCTTCAAGACATGTTCCCCCTGGCGAAAACGATCCTCAAAGGTGCGCTGCAACGCGACGAGTGCCGAGGGGCTCACTTCAAGCCCGACTTCCAAAAACCATCACTGACATCCGATGATCCCGTCGAGCGACGTCAACAAGCCGAGGCTTGGTGTGATGAGTTCGAAAAGAACAATCAAAAATATCTGAAGTCGACGGTGGCGTCCTGGAATGCTAACACAAAGATGCCCGACATCGTTTACGAAGATGTCGATACCTCGTTGATTCCACCACGGCCACGTTTGTACGGTCTTGTCGGTGCCGAAGAGATTGAAAAAGTTTGGAACGAGCGGGCCAAAGCCGCACTGGCTCAATAGCGGCTCAATCGAACGGGAAACCGAGTCAGCCCCGGGTGTCACGACGAACCGAACTGACTTGATTCCGACGCTAGAATATTATTGTCTCACTGAAATTCAAATTCACCATTTTTGCCATTGTTAGGATCGACGGATGAATGCCCTCGAACCCAATTTGAAGAAACGTCCCGAGTTCATCAACGTTCGCGTTCGTCGACAAGACGCTCCGGGTAAAGAACCGTACTGGGAACTTCACAAGATCAAGTACGAACCCGAATTGAACGTGATCAGCGTGCTGCAACGGATCGCGGCCCAAGCCAAGACGTCGGACGGCAAAAAAGTCAATCCGGTTGCTTGGGACTGCGGATGTCTCGAAGAGGTTTGTGGCGCTTGCACGATGGTCATCAACGGCCGTGTTCGACAAAGCTGTAGCGCGTTGGTCGATCGACTGCTGGCAGAAAACAGCGACGAACTTGTGCTTGAACCGATGAGCAAGTTCCCCGTCGTGCGTGACCTGCAAGTCGACCGCGAACGCCTGTTCCACAATCTGTCGCGAGTCAAGGCTTGGGTGCCCGTCGACAGCTATTACGACATGGGACGCGGTGAGCGAGTATCGCGTGAAGACCAAGAGCGAAACTATCCGCTCAGCCAATGCATGAGCTGCGGATGCTGCTTGGAAGCCTGCCCTCAATTCTTGAAGGTGGAACTGGAGCGGCGTGAGGGCGAATCGGACGAAGCCTACCAAGCGCGTAAGGATGCGGAGTTCGACGAAAGCTTTGTCGGTCCCCATGCGATCTCGCAAGCGATGTTGTTCAACAACCACCCCACCGGAAAAACGCTTGCCGACGACCGCCTCGAAGCACTCACCGGCCCAGGCGGAATTCAGGTTTGCGGCAACGCGCAGAACTGTGTTGCGGTATGCCCGAAAGAAATTCCGTTGACGACATCAATTGCAAGAACGGGCCGTGCGACCACGTTGTACGCGATCCGCAAGTGGTTCGAGAAATAAACCATGCGTTGATGTCGGTTGGTCGATCGTGAGCCGAGTGCCGCAAGGCACCGGGTGCTGTGTGGGCCCCGGCCGCTCACGCTTCGCGGCTGACTAAGTCAACAGCGATCCCCACGCGTTTCTCATGGCTAGTCGTCTAGCGTCCAATAGCCAAACAGGATGATGCGTCATCGCATTCGATGTGCGAATGCGACGGCAAGAACGTGTGATTCGCGGGACGTTACGCCAGTACAGGCGTCGAGTGGACCATCAAGCGTTTGTGGTCACGCACCACGCGCATAAATTCGTCTTCGTGGACCGGTTTACGAATGTAATCGTGAACGCCAAGGGCGTTGCAACGTTCGCGAATGCACTCATCTTCGTTGGCGGTTAAAACCACCGTCGTCAATGCTTCGGTGTTCACATCGCTGTTTTGCAACAACTCGATCACATCGATACCGGAACCATCCGGCAAGTTCAGATCGAGCAAAAGCAAATCGGGCTTTGGTGCCCGCGCAAAGACACCTTCTTGTCGCAAAAACTTGATCGCTTCGCTGACACTACGCACCAACGTCAAACGATGATGAACCTGACTACGGCGAAGTGAATAGATCGTAACGCGTGCATCCATCAGGCCATCCTCGACCAACAAAATCTCCATCGGCTTGAAACGTGAGCCTGAATGCATATGGGAAGCTCCCCTATTTGAATCGTCTAAATGTGATCAACCTGCGTTGAGCGAACCCTCGATCAATCCATTCTCGGCTTGCTCGTGCTCTCGCAACTTTTCGTCAAATGCCTGAGTTTGATCCACCAACTCTTGGACACAAGCTGCATTAGCACCTCGATACTGAAGCTCTTCGGCTTTCTCGATCAGTTCGCTTAATTGCAAATACAAGGAACAATGCTGAGCCATGGCTTTTTCAGCAGCATTCACTTTAGACGAACTGAACTCGGGTGCGACTTCGATATACCCATACGCTTCTTCGAGAGCAAACTGCAGCGACATTTGATCTCGAAGATCATTCAACAGCCGCACTAAATTTCGCGTCACATGTGACGGCTCATCCATGTCTTCACAGACCTGTCGTACATTGTGAAGGGTATGCCAAAATTCAGGATGGCTCTCTTTAATCTCTTGAAGAAAAGCGGAATTAACCACCAGCGTCTTTTTCGCTGCACGTACCGTCGATACGACTGTAGCCATGGAATTGCCTCCGTGAATGTGAAACGCTACGGCACAGGGTGAGAATAGGTGCAGGTCAAACACGGAGCAGAAGATACGTGTTCCCGCTTTACCGCTCATTAAATTTTAACCGCTCGTGAGAAGCAGGGTCAAGCATTTCGCAAGATTCTGCTCGCGAAGGCCGTTATCACCTCAGCACGCCGCAATTGCATCCCCGAAGCAGAAAACCCAGTATTTCGCCGGGCCAAAACAAAAACACCCCCTCCTACGAAAGCAACAAACAGCCCCTTCGGGGGACACCCTATCCCCGCCACCCAAGCAGCTGTATCGAGTCATTAGTGGCCACATGCTACGCCTAACCGGCGATGGGACGACACCCGCGATTCGCGCCAGCGGCGGTCGTGCCATCATGCTCCGCTGCATTGCCCTTGAAAAATACGGTTACAAAATGCGCAATCTCAACATGCGTCGTTCTCCCGTCCCGTCCCCTTTTTTAAAGGTCTTTTTTATTGAGCAAGATCGATAACTTGCGGCCTCCTAAGGCCTGATGACAAATCAAATTGAATTACAGACCGTCGCAACATCGCATCATCCCCAATAGCAACCCCTCGCTCACTCATGATGCAAACGCATGAAAAAAGAAACTCAGTTTGCGGCTATCCGCACCACGATCGCGTCTCATCTTTGTTACAAAAAGCGAACGGTAACACTCGCGAATGATCGTTGCGATTGCGAAGTCGCTAACAAGCCGATCATGCTAACAACCTCGTCCGTTGCAAGTACGCATCTGCTCACTCGCTGACTCAACAACTTCCTCGCTGAGTCAGCGTAGTCGGAACTGATTCTAATGAGATGGGGAACAACGCGATGCGTTTGTCGCCAGCGTTTTCATGCTTGTGTTTGCATTACTGATTAACAGGCACTCATAAAGAGACGACGAGCAGCCACAGCATCCTGAGGGACGCTATGATGAGCAACATTCAACTCGGTCTCACCCCACGCAAGCATCCGAGACCGTTATCATCACTGTTTGTCCATCACTGCATCACACATTCATCAACAGCCCAGATCAATAGCACAGATCAACAGCACACGAACTCAATGACCGAATAAACACAAGCATGATTGCCAAAAACAAACCTCCTCGCGCTGCTAGCTTTCCCGTTGTTAGCGAAGATGATTGTGAACCTTTATTATCAAAGCAGCCGTGCAACAGAGGCATGCGCGACAACGCAGAGAGTTTCGTTCTAGCTGCACTTGGTCGTACTCACCAAGCAAACTCTGTAGAGCATACAATTCAAAAAAAAGTTTATGTGAGCAACGTGTGTATTTTGCGGAACTTTCGTCGTGATTCGCGACTGCTTTGGAAAACTCTTTCCGGATTGTTGTTGACATGGGAAGCGAACGTCGCCACATTCACGCACGATCTGAACGTTGACTTTCCATCACTGATCAGCACGACGATGAAGAGTTGCTTGCACATGACTTTTCTTAAACAAATTGTCCGAGAGCTCTTGATGCAAAGCCAGAATGACCTAAGTATACTTGTCACTCGGATCCCCCTTATCGACGAAAACTCATCTCTAGGAATGTTGCCTAGAACAATCAAACGAAGCGATGGACCGAGCGTTGATTTGATTACCACTTAATTAGATAACCACGTACCCCGAATGATTCAGGGTATCGCAAATCGTTAAGAAGGACCCTAACGACAAGCAATTGGGAGCTTCCACTGATGGATCGATCGCGAAATGAGTCGCCCACAACTCATGCACATGGATGTCGCTCCCATTTTTTTACTGTTTAGTTGCGTTGAATCGAAGTCGTTAGCGGCTTCATCGTTATTCAGCGCAACAGACGCACGATCGGTTGGCGAAGGATCACCAACCGACCAGAACGTCGAATAGTAAATCGCGAAGCTGGCGGCGCATGACGCAATGCCAGCTCGCGTTTTTTTTGCCGCGACTTCTCTCTACAAACGCGGCTTCGCAGGAACCACTGATTCCTGCCACGGTGCGAATCCTTCGATCCGCGTGTTGCGACGAAACACTCGGGTTCCACAGGTCACGTACAACGTCATCCCGTCAGGTCCGCCGAACACGCAATTTGACAAACGTCCCTGCGAGCTTGGCCGATCGATGATCACGTGCACACGTCCTGATTGATCAAACACTTGCACACCGAGCGAGGTTGCGACCAGCAACGAACCATCTTTGGCCATCGTGACGCCATCCGCCCCGGTATTCAGTTCGTCTTGCGGTTGATGGACGTAATAGTACGGTTGTCCAAACGACAGTTTGCCGGGCTGCTCAATCCGGTACGACCACACGTAACGGCCCGTGGCATCGACGACGACCAAGAAACGCTTGTCAGGCGTGACAGCAATGCCGTTGGGTTTACCAGGAAACGAGCCCGCATCGCCACTAGCCACCACGGTGGGCTCGCCTCCGTGCGGCAGATACCACACGGCGGGCTTCAGCGGATCGGTGAAATAAATTCCATCTTCGAGCACGACGAGATCGTTGCACCCGACATCCGTCGCGATCACGGTCTGCGTACCATCAGGCGTGATACGCGAGATCTTTCGCTCTTTGTTTCTCGCGGCGTACAAGTTGCCTTTTGCATCGAACATCAAGCCGCTGACTCCGCTAACGCCGTCGATGAACTTGGACGCTCCCTTGCCATCGGCATTCACTTTCCAAATTTCTGCCGCAGGGCCGTCAATAAAAAAGACGCTTCCATCGGGCGCAACGGCGGGCCCTTCGGTATAGCGATGCCCTTCGCTTACCAGTTCCCATGTCTCGCCAGGAATCAAACGATCTTTTAATTCGGGATGTTCATCAATCGTCACTTCGATCGGTTTGTCAGCGTCTTGCCAAAGCCAACGCATCGCATCGGGCATGATGGCTCCGCCATGCTTACCGTTGTGGCCTCCGTCGCCCCACTCGTTTTTGACTTGATATCCCGCCCACTGCAGCGCCGAGAGCATGGTCTGGTTAGCGTTCCACCAACTGCCGGCGTAAATGTCGAGATCGTTGCGACCGTCCTGCAGAAAAACGCGAAGCGGCTTGGGCTCGGTCTTGCGTACCAACGTTGGATACTCGTTACCGCCTCGAAGTCCCACGTAGGTTCCAACCGTGCTGAAGACACGACGGAATTGGTCAGGCCGGTGCCAGGCAACGCCAAACGCTGCGATCGCGCCGCTGCTGCTGCCACCGATCCCACGCAGATTCGGATCGTCCGTGATGTTGTATTTTTGTTTGACGACCGGTAACAACTCGTCGATCAAAAACGTGGCGTAGCGATCGCTGACGCTGTCGTATTCATAGCTGCGATTGAACCGCGACTGTGCACCGTCGCCGCCCGGCACGACACCGGGATTGACCATAACGGCAATCGTGACCGGCATTTCTCCTTTGTGAATCAAGTTGTCAAAGACAACGGGCACACGCCAATTGCCTTTTCGGTTGATGTAACCACCTCCGTCTTGGAACACCATCAACGCCGCAGGCTTGGCCGCATCGTATTGCGCCGGAACATAGACGAAATAGTCTCGCTTGGTTCCCGGGAACACGCTGCTATTGGCGAAGTGATACGATTCCACCCGGCCTTCGGGAACGCCGCTCTGTGTTTGTGAATCAGGATGCAGAGGGTAAGACTCTTCGGCGTGCAGGGTGACGGCAGCCGTGACGAGAACCAGCGAGAGGATTCCCGACAAACGTGTCAGACGGAGAGCGACAATCGTTTTTCGCATGTGCAATTCCTTGGTAGGTTGTTCTAGAAAGGGAAAGGAGGGAGGGTTGTCTTTGTTTCAAAGCACATGATAATCAAACGCGATGATACCACTACGCGACAGCATACCGAGCCGCACGATTCCGGTGATCAATTACTTGATCATCGCGTTGTGTGCCGCCGCGTTTCTTGCTCAATTGGCATCGCAGCAGCGTGGCGATCGAATCGCAGAACGCTTTGGCATGGTGCCAGCAAGATTGTCTGGCGCGAACCCAGATCCCGAAATCAGCGAACGCGTCGGGGTCCGAACCCAGCGTGGAATCGAAGTCCGCACGATTACTCGCAAACTTGCTCCGTCACCGATCCCGGCGTGGATGACGTTGATCACTTGCATGTTCTTGCATGGCGGATGGATGCACTTCATTGGCAACATGTGGTTTCTGTATATCTTTGGCGACAACGTCGAAGATCGTTTGGGGCATTTCGGTTACGCGTTGATGTATTTAGGGACCGGGATCGCCGCTTCGCTATCACACTACTTCACCGATCCATCGAGTCCAATGCCGACGATTGGCGCAAGCGGCGCGATCGCGGGTGTGATGGGAGCTTACGCGTGGCTGTATCCGCACGCGAAGGTCCAGACGTTGATACCGCTGATCGTGATCATCCAAGTGATCATTCTGCCAGCACCATTGTTCTTGGGGATTTGGTTTGCCTTGCAAACGTACAGCGGCATCACGGCAGTGGCCGGTGGCGCTGCAACCGGAGTGGCATGGTGGGCTCACATCGGCGGCTTTGCCGCCGGAGCACTCGCAGCAATCATCATCGGACGCACGCCGCTCGGACACGAGGCGGTGACAGAACGACGGTTTTGATTCAAGCAGTCAGGCAGGTGTCTTGCGATAGATTAGCCATTTTGGCGCTAGCCAGGGTTCCTACGTCCAACCGGGGCTAGTGCTGGACCGCTAAAACGTTGGTATTGACGTCGGATATTGGAGGTGACTTTT
>TARA_R110002073_G_scaffold100248_1_pt1 | contig 24172 bp, 19 predicted proteins | sample TARA_R110002073 | Tara Oceans TARA_R110002073 (sample SAMEA4397174) | marine metagenome | biome: Polar Biome; feature: [DCM] deep chlorophyll maximum layer (ENVO:01000326); material: water (ENVO:00002006), including particulate matter (ENVO:01000060) such as... | depth 40 m | reverse complement strand
GACGCGGACAGAGTAGTCGTGGACACCGCCCCCATGCGCGTCGTCCGTGATCTCAAACGCGGCGAACAGGTGGGCCGTCGTCGTGATTAAGGTGGAAGCAGGCATGGACAGACGGAGTGGGTTCTCGTCCAGCAGGGTCCTTGTCCCGTTGGTACCATCATAGTCTCGATAGAGACGCAGGTAGACATCCATGGGCTGGCCTGCGGTGTTATTATTCAGCACCATGTTAGGCGTGATGCCGAACAGCTCGGTCAGAGTGAACCTGACTGTAACATCCACCTCAGACCCGGACTCCAATGATGCCGTCGTGATCTTACCCATCTGGGTCGTGATCCTGGATGCAGCCGGGGTGTACTCCGTATCATCAACGACAGGAGCCCCTTGCGTCACCGAGGAGCGCACGGCCAGAGACCCGAGAGGGTCCCCGTCCACATAGATCAGTCCATCGGTACCGAGGGCCACGTCCGCATTCGCAGCGGTAGGTGTGGTCTCAGAAGACGGGCCGAGCCAGATGAAAGCGTCCGACAGTTCCTCGATGAGGACCATGCGGGAGCTCCCAGCCTTCACGGCTTTGAACTTCGTCGCCTCAGCATTGATCATCCGGACGATGCCCCCAACGATCTCGAAGGGTGCAATCGGGGTGGTGATCCCATTGCCGGGATCGACGAACCGGAAGTTGTTACTGACGATGTTGAAGTTGGACTCTGTCCCATCGTTCGATAGGCCGAAGCCCGAGATGTTGCCGTTGACATCAAGCCGCAAGGCATACATCGCGTTGGCCCGCCCCTGGGCGTCGGCAGCGACCGCAGCGACCGTCGTAATGTCGGACTCCGCGTCACCCATCCGGACATCCAGAGAGGTGATGTCGGCGGAGAGGGCACTGTCCCCATTCACCCTGGCGGATTGCTCGTTGGTGATGGTGGCGCGGTTATCGTCCACCTCCGACTGAAGGGCCGTGATCGCAGCGGATCGGGCCGTCGTCTCGTCGGAGATCGCGGTAGCGTTCGTAGCGACGGCGGCGGTGTTGGCATCCACGTCCGTCTGTACGCCGGCGATGGCGGTGGCCCTTGCGAAGCTCTCATCGGAGATCGCAGTGGAGTTCGCCAGGACCGCAGCCTCAGCGTCCCCAACGCGGGTCGTCAGGGCGGTGAGGTCCGAGGAGATGGCACCATCGGCCGCTGCTCGGGTCTCGGACTCCGTGACCAGCAGGGCATTGATGGAGTCATCCTCTTCAGAGAGAGGCTCGACCCGGACCCCGCCCCAGATGATGTCCTTCTCAGCCTTCGGTGAGAAGTAGTTGGACATCAGGTAGAGCAGAATGCCATCGGTCGAGGAGATGTCGGACTCGGTCTCAGCGATCCACTCGAAGGTGAACCACTTGCCGGTCTCGAGGTCTGACCGGAGGTCCGTGAACTCCACCGTGTCGGCATAGGTCCCAGAGCCAGAAGTCGTCCAGTAAAGGAACAATCCAGCTCCGTCCCACGATCCGCTGACCAGGTAGACGTCGGCGGCGATGCGGTAGCGGTTGGCCTTGGGATGGTCCCGGATATTCTGAAGACCGTTGTAGACGCCCACATAGGTGTACAGCCCGGCCGTATCAGAGTCGCCAGGGTTCTGCCTGGCGGCGAACTGTCCGGCGAAGACCAGGGACTCCTCCTTGGTGATGTCGTCCGTTCCGCTGTAGCTGAGGTAGCCATCCGGCGCGGCGTTCTCCCACTGGGAGAAGGAGGGATTGGCAATGATCTGTCCAGGCATGTCCCCAATGCGGGACTGAAGGACACCTACCTGAGTTGCCCTCGTGCCGCTCTCGGTGGAAATCGCGACGGCGTTCGTGACGATGTCGGACTCGGCGTCTCCCATCCTCGAGTCGAGGGCCGTGATGTCGGAGGCCAGGGAAGCGTCACCGCTTACCCGTGCGGTCTGCTCGGACAGGACGGCGGCTTCCCGTGCGGTCTCTTCAGCATCGATTGAGGCCTGAAGACTGTTGAACTGGGAGGTCCTCGCGGAGGTCTCCGTGGAGATCGCTGAGGCGTTCGTGATGATGTCAGCCTCTGCATCACCGACACGGGTCGTAAGACCTGTGATGTCGGACGCCATGGAGGAGTCCGCCGAGGCGCGAGTGCTGGCCTCAGAGACAATGGCGGCGGCGTTGTCATCGACTTCGGACTGAAGGCCCGAGATCGCAGTGGCCCTCGCGGAGCTCTCAGTGGAGATCGCGGTGGCATTCGTGACGATGGCAGACTCAGCATCCCCGACGCGGGTCGTGATGGCTGACACATCGGAGGCGATGGCACTGTCGGCCGTAACGCGGGCGCTGGCCTCAGAGATGATGGCAGCCTCGGCGGCAGCCATCCGGCTCTCATTCCGGAAGGAGAAGGACAACCAGTTGATCTCGGCGTCCTCGCCGGAGTTGATGTTGCCGTAGAGGAAGGGCCGGAGCCAGAAGACACCAGCGGGGATCACAAAGTCCCCGGAGATTTCCACGATCCCATCTGCCTCCTCGACGTCAGCACCCGTGATGTAGGACTGACCGTCGTAGGTCCCGTCCTCCTGGTGCCGGTCGACATACATGCCGAACGCGGAGGTAGCCGTCGATCCGTCCTGCGACACGAAGACGCGGAAGGACAGGCGAACGGTATCCCCAGGCACCACATTGATGGCCGGCGAAGGGCCGAGGTACATCATGGAGGTGGCGCGGTAGGCTCGGCCGAAGGTGGTATCAACCAGGTTGGCCGGAGTGAGGTCAACGTGCAGGTCCTTGTTGGCCGACGAGACACCTTGAGAGAACCTCTCTGGGGTCTGCATCGAGATCGCAAAGTCGCGGCCGGCGCGGGTCTCGCCCTCCCCAGCGTCGTCCATACGAGCCGTGAGGGAACTGAACGCTGAAGCACGGGCCGACGCTTCGTCCGAGATCGCCGTGGCATTCGTGGCGATACCGGCCGTGTTCCCGTCGACCTCCGTTTGCAGTCCAGAGATGGCCGTAGCGCGAGCTGTGGCCTCCGTGGTGACCGCTTCGGACACCGAGATGATGTCAGCCTCAGCGTCACCGATACGAGTCGTGAGGGCCGTTACATCGGACGCTATGGCGGCGTCCCCGGATACTCGGGCGGATACCTCGGAGGTGATCTGCGCGAGGGCGTCCGCGATGCGGGCGTCGTCGGTCTCCTCCCAGGCCGTCCCGTTGTAACGGTAGACTTGGTTATCGTCGTCGGTGTCGAACCACAGGTCGCCTTCCTCGGCGTCCTCGGGCTCTTCGTCCTGGTAGAACGTCCGGACGCGGTTGGCAGCGGCCGACACGACACTCACCTGGGAGGCGAGGATGTCGTCGCCGTCGATCCGGGCGGTGGTCTCCGAGGCGATCAGAGCGGCGTTGTCACCGACCGACGCCACGACGGCATCGATGCGGGTGTCCAGAGCCGTGTCACCATCCTGTCGATCCAGGATTTCCTGGGCCAGGTTGTTACCGAGACCTTGAACCGCGTCGATCCGGTCAGAGATTTCCTCCGTGAGGGCATCGCTGAGGGCCGTAAGGTTGGAGATGTCGGAGTCGATCTGGTCCTGAAGGTTCGCGATCTGGGCCACTCGGAGGGCAGCCTCATCGGACAGGGCCGTGGCCCTCGCCAGCGTCTCGGCCGCGATGGCCTGGGCGTTGTCGTTGAGTTGGTTCAGAAGGTCGATCTGCTCCTCACCGAGCGCGTCGATGTCATTGATGCGCTGAAGGAGCTCCCCTGAGATGTCATCCACGAGCAGGAGCGTCGTGATCTGGTTGATGATCTCGGTGGGGTCTGTGGTTGTGATACCGTTACCGGTACCGATGTTGACGATGGCCTGGTTCAGCTTGGAGACGTAGTAGTCTCGGGACTCCTGGGCCAGGTAGAACACTTGCTTGTGGGCCAAGTCGAGCTCGGCCTCGGTGAGAATGGCCCCGTTCTGGAAGTCGACGAGTCTTTCGTCGATGGGGGTCTCACGGTAAATCTCGATGACGGCATCTTCTGCCGGGGTGGTCCTGATCTGGATGCTACTGGAAGTGAGCCACTCTCTTTGGTTTCCGATCAGCTCGGTACCATTGATCTTGACCTTCACATGCTCCCGAGAAATGTACGGGAAAGGGACGGTATACACGTCCGTCGACCCGTCACCCGTGTAGGTGACGCGGGAGTTAGTCGACATGAATGTCTCCTTGTGAATGAAGAGAGGGGGCGCAAGGCCCCCTCCCGAGTTACTCTTGGATCAAGAGCTGTCGCGCTTCTAATCGGCGCTGTTGCACGAGGTTGTAGAGGTCCTCATCCTCGGTGAGCATCCGCGCCTTCGCGGAGCGGGTGTAGTTCCCGATGAGCCTCTGAACGGCCACGGTGCGGCCATCGTCAGACAGGAACTCTCGGTACTCGTCACTGTCGATGAGCTCCCGGAGAGCCTCCTGAAGGGAAGCGCCGGCGAACTCCTCGTGTCCCCGTATGCGGAGGAACTCTGAGTACTGCTCATTGGTTACGTCCCGGCCGATCCCGAAGAGGTCACGGTCAGGCATTCGGTAGTCGAAGGCGAGGCGAGCCAGCTCCTGGCGGAGCGGATCGTCGGTGCCCTCCGATTGGGCAATGGGAGATACCCAGGCTGGGCCGAGGTAGTCCGTCTTCATCCGGATGTCCCCGAGGAAGTCCCGCCGAGGAGGCAGGTCGTCCGACAGGCCGGGGATATTCCGACGCCACTGGTCCATCCATGACCAGGCTTCCCTGGCAATGGGGTCGTGCTCCGCATTGATGCGGCGAAGCAGCGACGAGTATGGCGTGACGAAGGTCGTCGTGAGGTTGTTGAAGTACCGCTCGACATTCCGGTTCGGAGAGTCCAGGGCCTCAACGAGATCACTCACGCCACGGAACCATGTCTTGTCCGTGATGTTGGACGTGATGACGGTCAGGGCCACAACAGCGGCCTCCTTGATTGCGTTGTCACCTTCGTCCGGGTCCCAGTTCATGATGGCATCGGCAATATCGGCCGACAGTCCCATGAGCATTCCCAGGGGCTCGAGCCGGTTGTACTGATACCACCGACCATTGAACCAGATGGAGTAGGGCGGGATGTTGTCCCCGGTCTCGGAGTTATATCCAAGGGAGCTGGTACTCCCAGACCCGGTGATCTTGCCTTCCAAGGCCCACATGACGCCCATGCCCATGAAGGCAGACCCGGTCGCAACGCGGGCGAGCGCGATGTCGGCCTGGTGCCCACCACCAGCGATCTGCCGAAGGAGGGCTTGCTGCTTCCCAAGGATCAGCCCGAGGGGCGTCCTCTCGATGACGGTCTGGTTCACGATGTTGACCGGCGTGCGGAAGAACGGGATCACGAACCGCATGAGCGGGTGATTGTTGACGAACCGCTCGATGCTGTCCGCGAAGCCTCCCCGGTTGAAGTCAGACTGGAAGGTCTGGTACCGGGCGAAGTCGATGGACTCCAAGTGTAGGTTCTCGGGTGGGTTCTCGATGGTGCGGCGCATACTGCGAGCGATCTGGCGCTGGCGGGCAGGGCCTTTGGTGCCGACAATGTCAGCCTGCTCAGCGGCTTCCCGATAGGCGCGGGCGTAGAGCTCCTGGTAGTAGGCGATGTTCTTGAAGAACTCGTCCGACGTGATGAGGAGTCGACCCGGTATCCGGATGAGCCGGCCGAGGTTTCGGATGGCCCTGGCATTGAGACTATCCCCAGCGGCATCGATGGCCCTCCGCGTTTGGAGGTCGACACGGATGCGGGGATCAATGACGGGCTGCTCAGTCGTGAGGGATCGGAGGACGTTGCCGTCCGGAGCCTCTCGAGCCAGGTCCAGAGCACCGGAGAAGTTCCCTTGGCGGGCTTCCCGTAGCATGGCACGGATCGGTACACCGAGGGCGGTCTCCACTCCGTGGATCGTACCGAGGACCAAGGCGTTGGCCTCTCGGATGGCGACCCGCTCTTTCGGAGCCAGTCCTACGGCGCGGCGGATCATGTTCCGGCCGAGGCCGAAGCCTGCGGCAATGAAGCGTTCGCTGATCCCCTCGACCACCTTCAGGCTGTTCGAGATGTTGTTCAGCGTGTGGGTGGAGAGGGAGGACAGGAGTCCGTTGATGTAGACCTCGATGGCAGCGTCACGCCAGCGTTGGTACCGGCTGCGGCGCGTGAGCCTATTGATCTCGTTCAGACCATTGGCCCGCGCAAGACGGCGAACGAGCCCCTCGCGGAGGCCGGAACTCATTCCAGTACCCTCGCGGAGGATATGCTCGACCTCTGTGAAGGAGGCTTCGGATGCTGAACGGACCACCCGCATGGCATGAAGAGCGCGGGCGATCTCGGTGCGAGAGCCCTTGATCTGGGCCTGGATGGCACCATGCAGCTCGATGTGGTTGAACAGGGCCAGGTGATCGGCTTCCTTCGCTCCATCTCGAGCAGCCGCCTGGGCCAGCGAGCGGAGCCGTTCGGCCGAAGCCAGGAGGACCCGGTCGGCCGCAAGCATTCGGGCGGCAATCCCTTGGTCTCCTCGGAGGTCCCTGTGGAGGTTCGTGACGATTTCCTGGGGTGATCCACCAACAGCATCAGCGAGACGCTGCGTCGTGGGGACCGACTGGACCCCACCGGTGGCCTCACGGGTAAGCGGATGCATCACCTCGGACACGGTATTCAGGAGGCGGCGGATGCCTTCTCCACCATCGCCAACATTTGCCCCGACCGTTTCCCAGTCGATGGTGTTGGCGTTGAAGTCGAGCAGGTTCTCTGCCTCGGACAGGTTACCGGAGCGGACGCGCTCTGCGACCTGCTCAGAGAGTACAAGCCCTGGACGGCCGGTCAGTCCCCAGAGCTCTTCCTCAGGGTCCTCGGCGGTCGGGCGAGTCTCGTCAGCAGTCTCGTCAGCGGATCGCTGGGGCTCAGCGTCGCGGAGAGTCTCACCGGCACTCCTGGGCTGCTCAGCCTCAGGCGGATCGACATCTCGCAGGGGAGTGTCCCCCTCCGGTGCCGCGTTGCGGGCTCCGATGTTTCGGCGGACACCTCGACGGTGACGCGCCCAGCGGACGGCGTGGAAGAGTCCGTCTGCGACGGCACCCACGAAGGCCCCTTCGATGGCATTCTTGAGACGGCCCTCGATGGTCGAGTCGGTCTCGTCTGCCTCGAGGTACTGGGTGATCATGTTGTCGAGGGCTGGGTTGTCCTCACCGACGCGGATCAGGAGGTCAGCCAGGCGCTCCTCGTGGGGATCGAAGGCCGTGAAATCGGCCACAGCCGAGGACCCTACAGTCCGCGCGGCGGAGGCGACGCGGCCGGCACCACCAGCAGTGCCTGCGGCACGCCGGGTGGCAGCGAATACGATCACCCACCGGAGGATGGCCTCGGAGACGCCACCGACGACGGTGTCGGGGCGCTCCTGATCGACGATGTCAAAGATTTGACGGCCGTCTGACTCTCCATCCCAGACTTCCCGGAGCTGGGTGTACTCGCCACCGCGCAGCCAGGCCACGCTGAAGTTGGTACCAGGGACCGGGAAGGTCCAGATGTCACGTCCGGCGACTTCCTCGGCGCGGGCCTCGAAGTCCTGGCGCATGTACTGGGGGCCAGGAAGGTTCAGGACCGAGTCAGGAAGGGGGACGAGATCAGCCAGGTCGAAGGTCGTGTTCACGACCCCTTCGGCCGATTGCTCGAGGGCGGAGATACCAACCGATCCCACCTCTTGGAGGAGGGTATGGCGGGCCTCTTGCTCGATAGAGTCGAGAGCTTCAATAGCCTGATCGCGGGAAGACTCTCGAGCGGCGATCTGTTGCTCGATCTCGAGGATGTCCCGCTCGTCCTCTACCTGCTCACGCTGGCGGCGTTCGCGGGCCATGAGGGCACGTTCTCGTTCCTCAATGGAGAGTTCTCCGTCGAGGACCTCTTGTTCTAATTCGTCCCGCATGGGGTCTCCTCTCAGGGGTTATTGAAGGGCATCAAGGATGCGGCTGTATTCCTCATCGCGAAGCTCACCGGCCTCCCGCAGGCTGCGGAACGTGGTGATGCTCCACCCGTTGGACTGGTAGATGCTTCGGAAGGTGGCCGGATCGAAGTTCGGACTCGAGGCGTACTCGATGGCCTCACGTGGACTGTCGACGCTCTCCCTTGCGGCAGCAGCTTCGACCCTGGTCCGGTGAGCTCTCGTCACCTCGTCGAATATATCGGCAGCTCCGGCGCGGTTCTCACCGAGATCGGCGAGAGATCGGCGGAGTTCGCCCAGGCTGTTGGCGTAGGTGGCCATGTCGCCTGTTCCGGAGTCCCACTCCCCGGTCAGCGGGTTGCGGGTCGGCTTGAAGAGGTCTTCGAACTGGTCGATGTAGGACCTCAGCACAGGATCGGAGTTCACGCCCCGGAATTGCCGGATGGCGTCTTGGCGATCTTCCAGGATTTGCCGGAAGGCAGCCTGGCCCTCCGGAGTGGAGAGATCACCAAAGGTTCCGTTCAGTCCTTCCTCCACGATGTGGAGCACGGGGACCTGTTGAGGGTCTTCAGCCAGCTCAGCCATGATCGCGGCGCGGCCCCAGGTGGCTGTGGCCTGACGACGATTGTCATCCCTCTGGGATCGGTATGCACCGACAGAGGAGTAGGCGAAGCGAGCATCGATCAGTCCCCGGCTGATGCCCTGGTGGATCATCACAGAGGGGTCCTCGCCGGCCAGGACCGCCATGGCGATCTGATTGGCGTAGGCTTCCTGCTGAGCTTCCTGCTGAGCACTGAGGGCTTCGGCGGCTCGGCGCTGCTGTCCATCGGCCCGAGCTTGGGCCTGGACCTGGGCGTTGCGCAGGCCGTCCAGATAGGACGGGATGTGGCGGAATGTCGGAGTGCCACCTTCCCAGGTGTCCGGGATGGCGTCGAGCAGCTCCGGCATGGCGTTCTCGATGGCCAGGTTGGTAATCACCCGGTACATCACCTCATTGGAGGCGGAGTTCCCGAACAACGTCCGGGCGTACTGGTGGAGCTCGTTGAAGTCGAACCGCGAGGCAGCCTCGGCGCGGGCATCTACGGCCCCGCTGAAGTCTCCTCGGGCCATGGCCTCCTCGATCTCGTCCTCGACGGACTGGGTGATGTTCGAGAGGGCGTCCGAGGCGGCGATGTTGAGCTGGCTTTGCTGCTCAGAGATCACCAGCTCCTGTTGACGCTCCCGGAGAGCCTCGAGCTGGGCCTCCCGGAACTGTTGCATCCGGGGAATGAGGACCTCGGCAGCGTCCTGGTCGTCCAGGCCGTCATACCTCTCCTGGAATTGGTTGGAGATGAACTGGGAGAGCTCCTCAGGGCTGGCCTGATCGAGGTCGATGTTCTGACGGATGGCCTCTTGGATGGCAGACCGGTCCTCAGCCCAGGCCGCACGGGCGGAGAGCTGAGAAACGGCTCGATTGTAGGCGCGAGACTGGTCGTCTTCCACGTTTCCGGTCTCGTAGTCGCGCTGGCCTTGGGCGAAGTCCTCGTCCTGGCGGCGCTGCACCTCAGAGGCGTACAGATCGGCGCTAAGACCGAGAGCCTCCTGAAGGGCGGCGGCGGTATCGGCGGCAGATGACCGCGTGCTGACCTGGGAGGGCGCAGACACGGAGAGCTGGGGCTGGTTACGGTCCCCCTGCGACTGAACCGCGACGCGCGTGGTGCGCTGGCGCTGGTTTCTCGCCATGTTATCCTCCTGGGATTTGAAGACGCTGTAGGTTGCCGACCTGAAGACCCTGCTGGTATCCACCCGCGCCGGCTCCTGCGATTTGGAGGGCGGACTGGATCAGGTTGGGCTTCTGGACGCGGGCTACGGCGGATGAGTACTGGGTCTGGGATGCCCGGTCCTTCTGCTGCGCCTCTTTATTGAGGATCGCGAGGTCCTGGTTCTGGTTTCCGAGGGAGGCGGCTAGGGAGGCCTCGAAGGAGGCACCTGCGACGCCGGCCTCTCCGGCTGCAACTCGCATTCTGGCCCGCTCTCGGCGGTATTGACGGACGCGGTCGCCCATCCGGACCTCAGCTTGGTCCTGAATTTCTTGCGCCTGTGTTCGGCGCTGGTCGGCCAGCCCTTCGAGCTGGGCATTTGCGGCCGAGTTCCGACCCGCGATGCCAGCGACCGTAGAGGCCACTTGCATCCCGGCCATGACAAATTGGGGTGGTACACACATTATCGTTTGCTCTCGTATTTGAGGAATGGGAGACGGCCCACACCATGGAAGGGGTGGAACCTGACCGGCTCAAAGCCGAGCCTCCCGAGCCATCGCAGGGAGGTGACGTTCCGGACGTCAATGAAGTTCGTCAGGACCGGGTATCGGTCGTGCATGAGATCGACGTGGCGCTTGGACAGGGTCCAGGCCTCCCGGTGGTATTTGTCGATGTCCGGGGAGGAGAGAAGCCAGGCGGCTCCGATCTCCTCATTCCCGGCATACATCGGCGCGGCCCCAAACATGGAGACCACGTTCCCTGTGGCCACCTCAATGGCAGCCCAGGCGAGGTCCCGATCCGATGCTCCAAGGGAGTGGACCAGGGCCTCATCAGGGGAGAAGCCGTCCGAGGCCATGACCTCCGCAGCGTCCGACGCCCTCAGGCGCGGGGACAGATTGCGGGCATGGTGCTCCTCGGCCGGCTCAACCGTTATCCTCATCCGATGCTCCTTGCGCGATTGTGGTAGAAAGCCTCCACCTCGGCGCTTTGGAACGAGCTCTGGACGTGGGAGTCGTTGATCAGCTTCACGCTGGCAGCCTTTGAGTCTCCGTAGATTTGGAAGGAGTAGCGGCCCGTGAAGAACGAGGGCTCTCCTACCTGAAGGCTCTCGGAGCCCAGGGTCTTGCCCGTGAAGGAGGACAGACTTGCAGGAACGACCTCCTCGATCAGCGCGTCGGTCCCGTAAGGGGCGACCGAGGTCGAGAAGAATGCCGTGTACGTGAAGTAGACCGTGAAGGTCCTCAGCATGAGCCGGCCGGTGGTGATCGGGCGGTCTCCTTGCATGAAGAACTGCTCGGAGAACTCGTACTCCATGGTGTAGGACTGACCTGCCCAGACATCGCCGGCGATGTGCTCGCCTGGGATGCGGATTTTGTTGTCAGTCACCCAGGTGTACTGAGAGGGATCGATCAGGGAGAGGACCGACCCGGTGAAACCATCACCGCGTACCAATCGGTAGTCGTCCTGGTTCTCCTCGGCCACATCGTAGGGGAGCGTGAAGGTGGTCACGTCGCCGTCCACGTCGTATGCCCCGGTGACATACACCAGGCGGTCCAGGAGGACCTGCGTGGCGAGTCCTGAGGTGGTGGCCCCTGACTGCACGTCGATCTTCTCGAGGTAGACCCCGGTGGATCGCTCGATCAGGAGATACAGGACGTTGTCGAGGGTCTGGATCGACAGGATGTCGTCGGTCTCCGGGAACTCCCAGTAGGACCAGCTTGATTGGGCCTTGTCGTCAGCGTTCCAGAAGAACTTGTAGACGTAGACCCGGTTCGGATACTCGTCGGTGATCGCGAAGAGGACGTCCTCGTTGGCGTTCCCGGTGAGCTTGGAGATGCTCTTGGGGAGGTACCGGGGGACGTGGGCCGTGATGTCGGTCGCGTCCGTGGTATTGGAGTTCCCGTCCGAGACGAAGTACTCCCGCACCCGCGAGTAGTCGCCACTCTCGGTGACGAAGTAGACGTCGCTCCCGATGGCCACAGGGCGCACCCTGGTCGACATCTCGTACTCCGTGACGGTATCGATGGACACCGAGGAGGGGGTGAGAAGTTGGTCGACATTGAGCGCGAACTGGGTCTGATCCGCGAAGAGCATGAGGTTGTTGTTGAAGGGGACCGCGTACCGAAGCAGCGAGACCTTCGTGGAGGACACCGCGACGTCCACGACATCGCTGTCGAGGAGGTCGGTCACGGTTGTTCGCCAGAAGTTGCCGAAGTCACCGGCCCCTGAGAAGACAACGTTCTCATCAGACACGAAGCCGAGGCGGTTCTTGTAATAGAACACGTCCAGTATCTTCTGACCGACGAAGGTGGGCGCGGGGTTGGACTTGTCGTCACCAAAGCGGCGGACGTCCCAGGCGAACGGCTTGAAGGAGAAGGTCCCGTCGCTCTCCCGCACGAGGGCGTGAGGCATGGTCGCTTCGTCCAGGCCGATGGAGGCGTTAGGCGCGTGGGTTTCTTCCCAGACACCCCCTCGGCGCACCACGTAGTAGGCACCGAAGCTGTCCTGGTCATACCCGGCGATCTTCCAGACGTCGCCCTCGGAGGGCGGGGTGTCGTCGTCGTCCTCCGGATTGGGGAGATCGGAGAAGGTCTGCTTGATCCCCTTATAGGTTCCTTGGGTGGGGTTGTAGTACCGGCCCAGGTTCGGCTCAGCGCCGTTCCCGTACTGCCAGTTCCGGGGAAGGAACCAGTCATCGTAGTTGATGGGAATGCCGGTGCTCGGTGTGGCCACCGCGACATCCACCGTCTTGTTCACGACGAAGGTATAGTCGGCAATCGACACCAGTGCGAAGGACTGGGATACGTCGCTCTCGCCAACATCGAGGTAGTCCTTCCCGAGGGGGAAGTCGACAGTCTTCTCGTTGCCTTCGATGTCGTAGACCGCCAGGTCCCCATCCGTGACCACCACGATGTACCGCTCGGCGGTGTCGCGGTTGATCTCGTGGATGTGGGCTCCGGACATGGCGTCCTCGGAGACCTGGGCGATGTGCTGTGAGGGTGGCCTCTTGCGGAGACCATCGACCACCGTCCCGTAGGCGTTCACTTGGGCTTCGGCCTGGGTGGCCAGTCGGAGGGTGGCAGGTTGTTGGGAGACCCCATTGTACAGGGCCGGGATCGACCGTGTGACAAGAGACATACTACCTCCTGACTCCGGTTCTCCGGTGGTAAATTACCGCATTGGTTTCTGTGGGGCTGTTCAAGATGTTGAGGTCCAGGTTTCGGTCCTCAGCCGTTTGGAGGGCCTGGCGGGCCTCATCCTCGTGGAGCTGGGTGAACCGGAACAGGACGTCTGATCCGACGATGTTCGATTGGAACAAGCGGGCAGCGCGGGTCGCGAAGAACGTGCGAGCCGCCTGGGGAATTTCGTCAAAGTCGAAGGCCCAAATGATGTTGCACTTGACCGGGGAGTCGAACGTGAATGTCCGGTCGGTCTTGTTGTAAAGCATCATGGTGCCGTCGTTGGACCTCTGCACGTACCTCTTGAGGCCGTCCGTGGGGTCCACGTCGAGGGCAGACGAGGGGATCAGGATGTTCCCATTCTCGTCTGGGGCGAGCGGGTAGTCCTCGTCGGAGTTGAAGGACCATCCCTTGGTGAGCTGCTCGCGCGTCACATTGTCGAGATGGAGCTCAGCGATGGCAGCATCCCGGATGCCAGTCACATCCAGTGAGTTGATCGGGGACTGGCCGATGGTCGCCAACATCGTGTTGACGGCGTCGAGCTTCGTCATGGGGACGAGAGGATTGGTAGACATAGCGTCCTCCGAAAAAATAGCCCGAGACCCTCGTTAAGAGAGCCTCGGGCCAGACTGGGTTAGGCAGTTGCGATTTCCGTAGCCGCCTTCGTAAGGATCGGGCCGTGGCCGACCGAATACTCAGCGATCATCAGGGTACCGCGACGGCGCGCATCGGGTGCGACTTCGTAGCCGAGGCCCATCAGTTGGACCGTACCGACTGCGGCCTCAGTGAAGACCGAGGCGACCGTGTCGCTCATGTCCACGCGGTAGTCAGACGGGAGCTCGGTGTTGGAGCTGTCGTCCGTACCCCACGGGAAGGCGTTCGACTTGATGACGTCGACACCACCGATCATGTGGAACTTACCCTGGGAGTAGCTACCGTCACCGCCAACATCACTGTTGAGAATGAGGGTGGGCTCCTGGGCCAGAAGGTACCACTGGGCGGGACGGACGGCGGCGTTCACCGCAGTCATCTCGACCGGGACGTCCTTCTCTTCCATACCCTGCTTGGAGGCCCAGATAGAGCCAGCCAGGGACGTCGCGCTTGAGTCAGCGTCAGAGTCCACGACAGTAGAACCACCGGTGTCACCAGTGAACAGGGCCGCTCCACGAGCAGACCGGATCAGGTTCCGGGCGATGTTCTTGTCGTATTCCAGGGCAAGGAACAGGCCTTGCTGTCGGGTGTATTCCTGGCGCACCTCGTAGTGGTTCATCGCCTCATCGATGTTCGCGACGAAGATGTCGGACACGAGCAGGTCGTCGATGGGGATGATCACTTCGTTGTGCAGAACAGAGCGGCCAAGCAGCTCTTCACCAGGCGTGTGGTAGCCACCACCGGCCTTGAACATGGCCGGGAAGGAGGCGGACTTACCGCTGGTGATGTTGCGTTGGCGGGTCAGTCCCTTGAGGACTGTGGAGGTTTCGAAGGCGGTGAGGACTTCACCCATCGATACCTTTTCGAAAAGAGCCTTTTTGTCGGAACCACCATTGGCGGAGCCCAGACGGGAAGGCGTAGCGTTAGACATTGGATGTCACTCCAAGTGAGCGTTGATGTTGAGGGTTCTGTTGCCCTGTCTTTCCATCACGTCCTCGCTCAGGTTATCCCCCTCGGGGGGCCTGCCGTGTTCGTTCTGTTTTTCAGGTGGGCTGTGCCGGATGATCCGGCGAAGGGGTGTGGTGGGGGATCAGAGTCCACCCACCACGCCAGTAGGTGAGGAGCGCCCTACTGGAAGAGGTTCACGCCGGCGAGTTCTGCTGCGGCGATCTTCTGCGCGACCTTCTGCATGAAGGCCGTATCTGTCTTGTACTTCGGGTCACTCATGTCTGCGACCATCTCAGCACGGGAGCGGTAGTGGCCAGCGGCGGTCGAGCCGGACCCAGAGACAGTTGTCCCAGGCTCCACGTCGGCTTCCTTGCGGTACCGAGAGACAAGGTCCTTTACCACGAGCGGTGCGGCCTCGTCCGAAGCGAGCGCGTTGTTGAAGGTTTCGATTTCCTTCTCGCTCAAGTTCTCAGCGGCCCAAGCGGTGGCACTCTGGTATTCTTCCAGGGTGGTCCCTGCGTTGTCCATGACCAGGCCCACGGCGGCTTGGGTCTGAGCCTGAGCCCCGGCGATGTACTGGTCGACCATGGCCTTGGAGAAGCCCTGCTTCTCGAGGACCTCATAGGTCTGATCAGACAGAGAGCCATTGGCCTCGAACTCAGCTTCAGCAGCGCTGCGGATTTCCTCGAAGGGAGCGACCTCGGAGCTGGACTCCTTGGTCTCCTCGGAGTTCTCCCCGTCGTCGCCCTGCTTCTGGGCATCCGGGTTTGGTTCCTCAGCCTTCTGGCTGCGCTGGCGCTCGAGCTCTGAGTAGCTCTTCACGAACTCGTCGAGGCGAAGCTCGCCCTTCTCGGCGTTCCAGAACTTCTCAGGGATGTTCTCGGGACGCTCTGGGACGGCGTGTTCGGCTTGAGAGAAGGACTGCTTCTCACCGGGAGCGGACTCGGCGTTGGCCTTCTCCACCATCTTGCTTTCGTGAGAAGCAACCTCTTCCTCAGAGGGCTTGCTGCTATCCATCGGTACGTTGTGCATGGACTACCTCCTACTCGGCGGACTTACGGCCGCGACGTCCCCGGTCGAAGCGCGGGTCGAGGTCAGTGCGGGTGAAAATCCGGTCGCCATTGGCGAGCTCCTGGACATTCTGCTTGACGCCATGTCGCGTCTCCTGCTTGACCTTCCCCACGGCGGGGTTCGCCACGAGTTGGGGGACATTCTTGTTCGACTTGGCCTTCCGGCCCGGCGAACTTGGATTGGCATTTGCCATGGACTTCTCCTCTTACGGTTGTTGTGCGACTGCGGCCTTGGCGACCGCGCCGGCGACTGGTGCGGCTGCTTTGTCCATCAGTTGGGCAGCCTGCGCTTGCTGTTGGTCCTGGGCGACTTCGCCCTCGGTCTTCAGCAGCTCGTCGATGTCGATGTTGTGGGAACTGGCGAGGCGCTTGGTGAGCTTCGAGGTGTTGAATTGGCCCACAGCGCGATCATTCCCCATGAGAGACACGAGGTCCGCGAAAAATGCTCGGAACTTGTTGAGCTCATGACCCCGGCCCAGTGCATCGAAGCCAGTGATGATGACGGGCTTGATGGATGCGTCCGGGAATTTCGGGAGCTCACCCTCTTTCTTCATCTTCGCCATCTCGCGGCGAACGATAGGGAGCTGAAGCTCTCGAGACAGGACGGTGTAGTTCCCGCCCAGGACATCCTCGAGCTCCTGCGCCACGGCGCTGATCTCTGCGGCCGTAACCCGCTCGGCATCGCGGACGGTTCCGCTTTGGAGTAGGAAGGCGTGTGAGATGCGCAGTGTGAGGTCATCGATCACGCTCTTGGCGACCCGGAAGTCGGCAAACTTGTCGAGCTGAAGGAAGCTGACGTCGTCTCGATTGCCCGTGACGACCTCGCCGGTATCGGCCTCGATCAGTCTTTCGCGATCCACCGACGCATTGGGTTCAATCATCAGGATGATCTTGGCGGCGACGGCGGCAAACCCTACGACGGACTTGGACAGACCTTCGAGGGATCGGAGGTCACCCATGTACTCATCGACCAGGCCTCGGCCATAGTCTTCGTTCTCCACGGCAGTCCAGCGGAGGAAGATGAAGGGGCTTTCCTCGGCCTTGTTGCGGCCGCGTGAGTCAGGGACCTCGAGCTCGTTGATCTCTTGGTGATACTCGATCTGCTTCCCGCCTTCGACGAGGACGATATGGGTGTAGACGTCGACGTCTTCCTCATCGGCCAGGTTCTTGGCAGGCTCGATCTGGCAGGCAGTCCGAACCTCATCAGAGAGGGTGCGGGGAGAGACAGTCTCCTTGATCACGGCCTCGACGACTGTGCCGCCCGCGTCGCGGAGGGTTGTGTATTGGTTCAGGCGAAACACCCGAGCCAGACCAGAGGCCGGGAGATGCAGGGCGGCGTTGCCCGTAACAATCAGGTGCTTCAGCGCGGCGTGGACCATAGTCCGGAGGTTGCCCTCCTCGACGCGGCGCAGGGTCTTATTCTCGAGCTTCCGGAGAGCCTCCTCGACATCACTCAGTCCCTCGCCCAGGCTTTCCAGGATGTCGCTGTCGATCCGGAACCGGAAGAAAGAGACACCAGCCGGGAAGAGGGCGAGCAGGAGCTTGGATGCCAGGTTGTTGACACCCCGAGCTCCCAGGGATTGGTATGGAGTAGGCAGTTCGTAGCCCTCTTGGGAGCCCTCAGGCGGCATGAGCGCGGGGATCGTCAGCTCAGCAGCATTACGGGCGCGGTCCAGGACTCCGGAACGCTTTCCCTGTAGGTGCTCCCAGCGACTTTTCGCTGAGGTCATTGAGGTATCCTATCGAATTTGGAGGTTCGTATTCCCGCCTCGGACTCTGCCTCCGGGAGGGCCTGACCCTCCGGGGTTTGATCCGGGAACGATGTTGATCCGGGGAAGCGTGGTGGTGCCTCCGCCAGGATTACGGCCGTTGCCTCGGGGACCAGCAGTGAGTGAGGTCCCTTGGGAACCTCCCCGACCCTGGAAGCCGATACCGAGGCCGGTATCGAGCGGGATACGGAGCGCGGATCGACCGGTCCTCAGTGCGTCAGCGCTGGCTCCACCGTTTCGAGCATCGTCGAGGTACGGGTTGTGGAGATACTGGGGCTTGTCGATTTTGATGGGCTCTGGCTTTGGGGCCTTGATGCTGCACATTGTGTATCCTCTTAGGCCCCTTCCTCCTCAGACCTTTTCCAATAAAGGAGCCGGTCGACGATCTCCCTCTGGCCAGCGTACCTGTTGGCGTCCGCTAGGCTTTCACCGGGACGGATACAGAGCGGCGGGTAGAGTTCATCGAGCAGATCGATCAGGTCGTAGGAGAGGCGGGGGATTGGTTTTTCCATTGAATTTCTCCATCCGCGCAAAAAACCCCCAAGTGATGATCACTCAGGGGTTCCAAATACGCGCGGGGTGTAGGGGGGATGCTTAATTGATTTCGAGCTTCTCAGGCTTCCACAGGCGGATGCCCTTGGTCTTGAGATTGTAGTCCTCGGCTCGAAGGATGCGGGCCAGGCGGGCCTGCCTGATTGCGTCGTCTTCGGTCAGGCCGGCAAAGCTGTAGGCCTCGAGGACGAGCTCCCAGAGCTCTTCCCGATCTGCATGGATGATCTCCTCAGCCCAGTGGGAGGACTTCCCGACGCCTCGGGCACCGATGTAGCCATCGGTGGGATCACCGACGATTGTCTGCCACATGTGGAACCGGTCAGCGTCCAGCTCGGAGATGTCCATCACGCCCAGCTTGGGGGTGTTGGGGTTGTAGACCTTGGCCGGGATCGTCCTCATGTCCTTATCCTCGGACACGATGATCTTCTCGCCCTCCACCAGCCTGGGGTGGGTGGCAAGTATCCCCATGATGTCGTCCGCTTCCAGGCGTGGGCGGATGAAGGAGACATACTCCTCGGCCAGGTACTCCTTCACATAGGAGAGGAGCTCGGGTTTCTTGGTGTCCTGGCGGAAGGCCTTGTAGGTGGGCTCGTATTCCTTGCGCCAGTTCACGTCCGGGTCGGTCAGGCAGATGATGATGCTGTCTGCCTTCAGCTTTTTGGCGTACCCGTTGACCAGCTTCTCGGCTTCCCGACGTGCGCGGGGACGATCAACCGAGACGGCGGGGTTGCCGTCCCGATTGAAATCGGTGGACCGTTCACTGGTCGACGCGACCTTGTACGCGACAATGTCGGCATCGATCAGAAGGGTGGTCACGCCAGGTCTTCTCCGGACAACCATCCGAGGGCCTTCAGCATCCACTGAGGGAGGAAGGGCCGAAGCCAGATGGATGGAATGAAGATCGGCCAGAAAATGCCCCACGCGGCGGCATTAACGAGGGAGAACCGCATGTTCTCATAGGTGGCTCGGCGGGCTCCCAGGATGAATGACGAGACCATGAGCATGAACACGGCGTAGAGTTCAGCCAGCATTGGAGTCTTCTCCTGTCAGTTGTGAATTGGTGGGATTGGGTGAGTTCAGGACGCGGCGGCGGTCGAACATCGGGATGATCTGCCTGAAGCTGAAGGCCGCAGCGATCATTGCGCCGACCGAATAGACGTACCAATCGGGCATCGCCTCGAGAGCCTCGAAGCCCTCCATGAGGTACGGCACGAGGGGCGGCACGAAGGCCCCGATCAGGGGGAAGGACAGGACGATGGTCATGTACTCGTCCTTCCATCCCGAGTTATCGAGGGCGCGGATGTTCCAATCCTCCTCGGCCTGTCGACCTTCTCGGACATTCTGGACGCGGCGCTCGTGTCGAACGTCTTCCAGCTCTAGGCGCTGGCGCTCTGCCTGTGCGGCACGTTCAGCGCGTCGGTCGAAGTAGCGGATGAGGGGCGAGATGACGCCCTCCACGATACTGCTGAAGTTCATTTGGCTTTCTCCTTGCGTCCTTTCGTGGACGCCTTGATGTGCTTGAGCTCCTCGCTGATTTTGGTGGCGTACTCCCCGTGCTTCATCGAGCTCGGGAGGTGGCACCAGTGGAGCAGGAGCTTGGCCTGGTCCTGTTTGAGGAGTAGGTGGGGGATGAGCCTTCGAAGGACGGGCTCGATGGTCTTCACGGTGGTCAGGGTCCAGCGGTGGACGATCTGGCCGTCCTGGCGGTACTCAGTGCGGAACTGACCACCATGCAGACGGGCGAGTTGCTGAAGGACGGCCTGCTCTTTCGAGCCGACCATCCCAATGGCGAGCGAGGGCCTGAAGTACTTCCCGCCTGTGCGGTACAGGCCGATACTCCCCTCGCCATCCACGAGTCCCGCCAGGTAGGGATCAGTGGGTATCAGCCCAACTACGCCCTGTGGCATAGGCCCCGGCGAGTGGACATCTGAGGCTGAAGTGTTCACCTGCGAGTCGGATGGCCTCGGCTGCTGCTTGTCCGACCGTTTCGGCGTGCTCTTCGGCACTCTCTATCTGGAACTCATCGTGGATGTTTGCATTGAACTCGTAGTCCTTACCGGGCTTCAGCCCTTGTTGTTGGAGGTTGTCGTCCAGGAGCACCAACGCTTTCTTCATGGTGATGGCCCCGTCACCCTGAAGTAGGGTGTTGGGAGCGGAGTGGTCCGAGCGCGTGTAAATGCGCCGGCCATCCAGGCCCTTGACGTATCCTCGTTTGGCTTTGGCCTTCACGGCCTCGATGAATTTGCCGAGGGCGGGAATGCCTTCAGCGATGCGGGCTCGGGATCGGCTACCGAGTCTTGAGATCGCCTGATCTCGGGCTCGACCGGCCGGGTACTTCTCATAGAAGCGGCGGCGGGTGTCCTCATCGAAGTCCTCGAGAACAATCGTGCCGAGCTTGAACATCCCAGCCCCGTAGATGAATGCGTAGAACCAGGTCTTGGCATTCTCCCTGCTGTTGAACTTCAGGGCGATCATGTTGAGGGTGTGGGCGTCCGTCCCGTCTTCCTTGTTTCCGGTCGTGACGGCCTGGACGTACTCGCCTCCGTCCCACTTGGCCATGAAGTGACCGAGCATTCGAAGTTCCAGCCCCTCAGCATCGCAGCCGACCTGAAGGTACCCGTCTGGGGCGTAGAACAGGGCGCGGCATTGCGAGCCGTATGGTTTCTTGGAGCTGGGGACCTGCGCGATGTTGAAGTCGTAGTGCGTCATGCGCGTCGTGATGGTCCCGAGTGGGTTGACCTTCGTATGGACGCGGCCATCCGGCTTGACGCGCTTCAGCCAGGCCTGTTTGCCATCGGCAACCTGGCCCAGACGCTTGTCGACCATCAGGTACTCGATGATCTTCTGGGCCTCGGGATACTCGAGGGACTTCAGGGTGTCCTCGTCGACCTTCGGCTTGCCGCTATCCGTGTACTCAATCGGCTCCCATCCGAAGAGGACGGAAAGCCGGTTCGCGATGTGATCACGGGATGCGGGATTGAACAGCGTCATCTTGACCTTGCAGATGGAGGCTCCCTCATCGAGGTACTCCCACCACCCACGCTGCTTTACCTCTCGGTAGACCTTGCGCTTCTGGGTGCGGCCGTTCTTGAACGTGTGGAGGTATGTCTCCCCGGTCTCCTCCTTGATGATCCGGGTGTGTGCTCCCTTGGGGTGGCGGACCCACCGGCGCTGGGTGGCGGCGGGGCGGAAGAGCTTGGCCTGCTGCCTCACGAAGAATGGCTGGAAGGTGGCGCGAAGCTCGTCTTCCAGGCCTGCCTTTTTTCCCTGCAATTCGTGGGTGAGGGCCTCGGCACCTTCGACATCGAATGACCAGCCGAACTGCTCCTGGCGCTGGATGATCTCAGCGACTCTCATCTCGAGATCGAGGGCCTCATCCGTGGTGAGGACGGTGGCTCTCTTCTCGAAGTGCTCGAGGATGTCGACGTTGGTCCGGACGTCGATCATGCAGTACTCGTCCATCTCCTCCGTGAAGGGCATGGTGGCCCAGGTGTGGCCGTAGTCCTTCGGCTTGAAGTCTGCCTTCTGGGTCTTCCCGAGGCGCAGGCCCCAGGCTCCCAGGCTGTGACTCCCGGCGTGGCCTCGCTTGATGAAGTCGCTGGGCAGCTTGCCCTTCCGCGACATCGCGAAGTCCTTGTCGAAGAGGGTCGGGTACATGACCTGCGACATGATCTTGGTGTCGCGGATGGTGGCGTCCGGGTTCCGGGCGAAGCCCTCGTAGACCTTGGCGAGGGCCGGAAGGTCGTATCGGACGATGTTCTGACCGCCCAAGGCCTCGGCCTCAGACAGTAGGTTAAGGGCGTCGGCAATCGTGCCGTCCCTTGGCGTTCTCTTCTCGCTGTAGGACCCGTCGAGGTTCTGATAGAACTCGTGGTCCGTGAAGCGGTATTCGCGACCATCACTCCGGTCGATGAGATTGATACAGTGGACCTTCGAGATGGTGTCGAGAAGGCCATCACTTTCTAAATCGAATACCAGCACATTGTGCCTCCTAAATAGAAAGAGGCCACCCGAGGGAAATCCCCAGGTGGCCTCTCTGCGCAAAGTCGAGGTGCTCGATCAGCCTTCCGGCGAGAGCAGCGTCTCGAGCTTCCGCGCAACCTCAGCGGCGCGGTCTGCCTCAGCGTACAACATGTCGCGGCGCGTCAGCTTGGTCTCCGCCTCTTGCTCGAGGCGACCAGCCAGGCGGGCTGACTTGACCGATACCGAGCGAAGCCGGCGAGTGGTGGCGGTGAAGTTACGCATGACATCTTCGACCGTCTGAGGGGCGAAGTACTTGCGAATGGCTTCCATCAGTCTCTTCATGAGATACTCCTCTAGGCTCCAACCACGTCCGCCATGTGGGCGTGGAGGAGGTTGATTGATCCGCTGTTTTCAACGGAGTGGGTGATGAGGTCGGCGGTGAGGCCATCCTCACTCGAATGAGCCTCGACGGCTGCGGTTCCGGGACGGGTCAGGTCGATGACGATCCCGCCCTCCTGGATGATCCATTCCGCCTCGTTGTCGAAGCGGACGTCGGGGATCACCATTTTGTATGACCCCACCTTCTGGAATTTCTTGGCAGCGATGCCGATCCAGAGGTCGGGGTTGATGATCGACCGGCCCCACTCAGTCCCGAGGGTCTGGGCGAGGCGGCGGGGCGATGCACCGATTGAGGGGATGGTCCCCTCCTTCCATCCCCGGTCGTTCCACAGGTCAGGGCTCCAACCGAACATGGCGTTCAGTGCGGCCTTGAGGGGCTCAGCCAAGGAGTACTTGACGTAGCCGTGGTTGCGGACCAGGGCGTCGGCGGCGGTGTCTTTGCCGACACCTGACTTTCCTGTAATGCCTACAAGCATCACTTCACTCCCTTGTACTTGACGGTCAGAGATTTCTGGCCTCGGCGGTGGTCCACGGTGAGTGAACCACGCTTGCCGACATAGCCATCTGTGTGCCCCGGTGGGGGCGGAGCTTTGGCGGCTGAGATAAGCGCCGCGCCCAGCTCCTCAGCGGACGGAAGAGGTCCGTCCGGGTGGAGGGTCACGATGAGTTTCATAGGGAGGGGGTACTCCTCTAGTATTCCCCGTCGTCGTCTGCGGCAGGGAAGGGTGATTGGGGTTTCTTCTCGGGGAGATCGACTGCGAACAGTCGGCCCGTCTCGTCGTCGTATGAGAGGCCAAAGGTCTTGCCGACCGCGCGACCGTCATAGCGATGCTTCAGGACGCGCATGGTGGTCATCTTGGCGAGCTCGGGATCGTCGTTCTGCTGATCCCGCTCGAGTCCGATCATGCTGTGAGCCCAGAAGCCGATGGCCCTGGCCCCCTTGAAGTGCTTGATGGTGACCCGTCCGCCTTCCTCGTGGGACTTCCCTTCCGGGCTGGCCAGGTGAGAGACGAAGTGGATGATGATCTGAAGCTCCTTGGCGAGCTTCGACATCTCCGCAACGATGGTCTCGAGGGACTCCCTCTCGTTGGAGGGATCAGCGAGGGCGGTGAGGTGGTCCAGGTAAATCAGGCGGATGCCCGAGTGGGCCATGTACCTGATCTTCCCCTTCACCACGTCCCAGTCGGTGACGCCAAAGCTGTCATAGAGCAGCATCTGGCCGTCGAGGGCGTCGACTTCCTTCTCCCGCTCCTCTTCGGTCCACCTCCCGTCCGGGATATGGAACATCCTGCCCGCTGCCTTCCCGGCGACGCGCAGAGCGGTCTCCTCAGGGGGCTGCTCGAGGAGTATCGAACCGACCTGCTCACCGAGCGTGTTGATGTCGTACTCCATCTGCTGGGTCAGGAGGTCGGTCTTACCGACACCAGTCCCGGCACCCAGGCCAATGGTTTCACCGAGGTGACGGCCCCAGGTGACCGCATTGAGGCGCTCATCGAACCATGGGAGGCCCATCTCTTTCGGCTTATCGATCCGGTCCCGGATGTCCGAGACACTGACCAGGCCGTCCGGGCGGTAGGTCCTGGCTCCCCAGATTGCGTCGACGATCTCCTTGCTCCGGCCCGCCACGAGCATGTCGTTGGGGTCCTTGAGGGGGAGCGAGGCGATCTTGGCCTTGCCGGGGGTGAGCAGACCAGCCACCGCGAGGGCGGCTTCCTGTCCGGGCTCGTCCATGTCGAACATCAAGATGACGGTCTCGAATTTCTCGATCCATTCAATCTCTTGGGACACGGCTTTGACGGCGGAGTTGGCCCCGGTGGGCAGGGACACGACCGGCCAGGTGTTGCCTTGGGCCTGGGAGACCGACATCGCGTCGATCTCTCCTTCGGTGATGGTGAGCATTCGCCCGCCATCCCGCCAGAGATGCTGGCCGAAGAGCTCAGAGCCCTTCAGATCGCCTACGACCGTGAAGTCCTTGTTGGCGAAGCGT
>TARA_R110002073_G_scaffold59094_6_pt1 | contig 24178 bp, 16 predicted proteins | sample TARA_R110002073 | Tara Oceans TARA_R110002073 (sample SAMEA4397174) | marine metagenome | biome: Polar Biome; feature: [DCM] deep chlorophyll maximum layer (ENVO:01000326); material: water (ENVO:00002006), including particulate matter (ENVO:01000060) such as... | depth 40 m | reverse complement strand
TGCAACGCCGGCCAGGAACGCTATAGGGGCCTGAGTGCACTTTCCCGCACAACGCAGGCGGCTAGGCTCGCTACCGAAAACCAAGTCCCATGCTTGGCCCGCCGCCGCGTTTTATTCCATGGGCAACTGATGGAGTTGATGCAAATGGCAAGCGTTCACCGCAAGCAAAGCCGAGCCACCAAGAGCCGGGGCACTGTCACTTACGAAATCCGGTTCTTCGTCGATGGTGTCCGCCGCTCCTACTTCCCAGGCCCCAAAACGACCAAGAAAACCGCCGATTCAATCGGGGCTAAGCTGGACCACTTGGCAAACGCGTCGGCAAACAACGAAGCCCCGCCGCCAAGCGTTTCGGAGTGGGTTTCTAAGCTAAACGACAAGCAGCACGCCAAGCTGGCCGGCTGGGGTCTGGTTCAACCGCGAAGCAACCAAGCTGCGAAAACCGTTGTCAGTCTGAATGACTGGACACGTAGGTATATTAAGCGGGGCAAACGGAAGGATTCGACCAACGGACAACTTGAAGACGTGGCTCGCAACCTGACTACGTTTTTCGGGAGGGATAAGCCAATCTGCGAATTCACCGCCGGCGATGCAGAAGACTTCCGCATCTGGTTGGAAACCGAAGCCCGCGAAGCTACCCGCGACGAAACGCCAAAAGGGCTAGCGAAAAACACAGTACGCCGCAGGATCGGGCGGGCGAGGGAGTTTTTCAATCTCGCGGTTAAGCACAACCTCATTAAAGCAAACCCGTTTGCAGATGAAGCGGTTACAGTGAGCGGCAATCCTGACCGTCAATTTTTCGTGCCGGCGGATTGGATTGAACGGTGCATTCAAGTTGCCAATTGCGAGGACTGGCGAATTATGCTCGCCTTTGCACGTTATGCAGGGATGCGAAGCCACGAAACGCGGTTGCAGCGTTGGGAAGACATCGACATCCCCCGCCGCGAAATGATCGTCCGAAGCAACAAGACACCGCCAACGCGAGTTTGCCCGATCTTTCCCGAGTTGATGCCTCACTTAGTGCGGGCAAAGGAAATGGCCCCCGATGGCGCCGAGCTGGTTGTGTCACGCTACACGCCCGAGCAGGGAATCAACGAGACGTTCAAGAAAATCGTCAAGCGAGCCGGGCTAAGCGAATGGCCAAAGTTGATGCAGAATCTACGAGCCACCCGCGAAACTGAATTGATGGCTGTCTATCCGATCACGGACGTGGCGAGCTGGCTAGGCAATTCCAAACCAACGGCAATTAAGCACTACGCGATGACCATGAAATCATCGTTCGAGCGGGCGATTGTAGAGGGGGCGATACTGACTCAATTCAAAGCACCCCACAAAGCACCCCACAATGTGGCGACATTGGGCAATCAGGGGCAGTCATCGGAGTGGCACGAAAACGAAAAAGGCCCGCAAAACACGGAGTCTTGCGAGCCTTTGAGTGCTGCTGATAATTCTAAAAAGTACCGAAGGAGGGACTCGAACCCTCACTGGATTGCTCCAACTGGATTTTGAATCCAGCGCGTCTGCCAATTCCGCCACTTCGGCTGCTCACTACTAATGTGCTAAATATCGCACCTTTCGCCAAGTCCCCTTAACGAAAACCCTGTTTTTAATTGCAAAACATCGCTCGCCATCGGACTTGGGATTCGCAAAAGTATCGGATCCAAACCGCGAGTGTGCAAGTCCCCTAAAACCAGCAAAATCAGACTCGCCGGGTCGGCCCCGATTTGATGCGCGGGCGTGCTTGTTACGCCGGTTTGCTCGCCAGTTTCTCGATCGTCTCGAACTCTTTCTTTTTCACAGGCTGGACACTCAACCGGCTGCCCTTCTGCAGCAGCACCATCTCCTTCAGTCCTGCTCGCTCTCGCAATTCCGCCAACGTCACGGGCCGCTCAAATTTCTTCTCGAGCTTGATGTCGACCAAATACCAACGAGGATTTTCGGGATCTGATTTTTCATCGAAGTAATTACTCTTGCGATCGAACTGAAACGGATCCGGGTAACCACTCTTACTGACCACGGCCGTCCCCACCACAGCAGGCACCTTGCACGCCGAGTGATAGAACAACACCCGGTCACCCACCTGGATGTCGTCTCGCAACATATTTCTTGCTTGATAGTTGCGAACCCCTTCCCAACACGTCGTCTGATCGGGCTGGGCCGCCAAGTCGTCGATCGAGAAGGTCGTCGGTTCGGACTTCATCAACCAGTAATTAATCGTCATCGCTTGAAACAAACCCTTTGCAATCGCCGAAACGTGTCGACTGTGAATTATTGTGATGGCTGCGAACTTATGAGGCCTGGGCACTCTGTCCGCCCGGAACCTTTTTTTGCAATTTTGGTGTAACACAAAGCCGATAACAACCATAGCGCCGGGAAAAGCGCTGCTACACAAGCATTCGATTAGCGACTGATGATCAGTTGCCGAGCGATTGCGGGCCAGGGAACGGGCCATGTCATGTCCGTTCACCTTCTAGAGAAAAGGCTCGCAACCGATGAATGTCGATACCCTTCATGCCGCTTTAGGCATCACCTTTACCGCCGTTTGGCTTGTCGTTGGACAAATCCTGGTCGGCAGTCGCTGAGACGCGAGGTCGGAATCAGTGGGGAACCCCCATTAGCCGCCATCGCAATCGCCTGATTGAACGAAGCAACCGTGGCTCGCGGCCTGTTGATTTAAGTACCCGGCCGCTCACGCGTCACGGCTCACTAAAACAAAAGGCTAAAAACGCCAAAACGACTTACCCTAAGAAGAAGGAGTCCCCTTCGCGACCGCTCCCTCGCCCGCCTCGCTGCGACGAATCAGCTGCCCAAACGTCTTGATCAAATCCTGCATCGGGAAGATGCAAAACGGATGCTCGCGACTTTTCAGCACCGCCAGCGAAGCTCGCTCTCGCATCACCGTGGCCAACTCGGCCTCTAACTGCGAACGCTTCTCGTGAAGCGACGCCGACAATTGTTCGTTGATCGAGTCGAGCTGTTGATGCCAGTCCGGCTTTTCGTTCAGCCCAGGCACATGCTCCAACAACTCCCGCTTTCGCGCCACCAACGACGCATCCAACTCACCCGGCTCCGCCACCTTCTCTGGCTGAAAGCGTGTGTCGCGAATCGCTCGCTTTATCCTGGTGATCTCGGAATCGGTTTCGCTTGGCGAGGGCCCTGGCAACTGAACCGTCGCCGACACCACCATGAACTCCGGTGGCGTGATCCCAAAGAAACGCTCGGCAATCCGGTCCCCCAGCTGGTCATACTTTCCGCCGCCGATCCCGTGCAGAAACAAATCGCTGAGCACCAGCCGTGCGTACATGGTCGTCAATAACGCACGCGGCCGAATCTTGAAGTGCGGACCAATCGAACTGGCCAGCGTTTCCGCCATGTCGGGTGCCCCCAACGCAATCCGGCACTCTTGTCCGTTGCGGTCGCTGATGATCATCGACTTTTCGGTAACCTTGACCCAACCGGCTCGCCGCTGAGGCAGCGCGTCACTGTAGATCCAAATCGGAGCCTCTAACCAGCCGTCATCGCTATCCAAATTGGGAACGGGATGCGAGTTGCTGCGGATGCCATGAGCCTTGCGATAAAAATCGGCCTCGGTGTTATACGCGTCCTGGAAACGCGAAAGATCACTCAGGATCAACAACAGAAACTCGGCGAACATCCGGCTTCGACAGAGCACGCCAAGGGGCAACTCGAGTGTATTTAACCCAATCTCACCTTCCAGCGCATGACGTGCTTGAGCGAGCGCACAGCCGGCGATTCCGCATCGCTCGACCGCGTTGCGAGCGTGCACCCACAAGCGATTGATCAACGGATCAGCAACAATTGGCATTACCGTTTTTCGCACGTCTTCGTCAAAATGATCGAAACGCTCGCGGTCACTAATCACCGTCTGCTCATACGGCACGCCGCCACCAAAACGGTCGTAGCGAACCGTGCTGTAGACGTAGTAACCGGTGTCTCGATCGATCGTTGGCACTCGAATCGAACTGCCCGAGGCGGCGTCATTATCGATGACCAGATTGATCGCGAGTGCTTGTTGCTGTTCCGCCAGATGACTGAGCGTAAAGTTCTTGAACCACACACCGGGGTGAAACAGCGACGGTTGGTGTCCCGCCATCAAAATCGGACGCTCACGACGACTCGCCATCACGTCCACATCGCGGTACGTCGACGTGTAACGGATTGCATCACTGATCATCTGCTGGCGAGCGTCACGTCGCAGTTTCTGCCACCACGAGTCATGCTGTGAGAGCAACTCGAGATTGCCGCGCAGCTGATCCCCGACATCTCCGATGTTCGGATCAGTAAACGATTCGCCATGCGATTTGGGAGCACGATAGTGCCGAAATTCCTGAAACGTTTTCAATCCGTCACCTAGCCAGCACTATGTCCGCAAATCGATTTCGCGTTACCAATCGTCGCTCCTTCGGCCTGAACGACACGAATCGCATCGTCGAGCACTTGGTTGTAATAGTTCAGACGCGTTTCAGCGTGATCTAGTGATCCACCAAACGAGCGACTCAAGTCCAAGTAGATCAAGGGAACCGGAATTTCGATCACTTGCAACCCCGCCGCTGCCGCCTCGACCCACAATTGCAACGGCATCGCGTACCCGTTGTCGGTGATCCGCAGCTGGCGAATGGCCGAAGTCCGATACGCCTTAAATCCACAAAACGCGTCGGTCAAATTGAAGCCGAGACGTTGATTCAGTTCGCTGGTGATCCGCCGGTTGATAAACATCCGCTCGGGCGGCGGGGCGTCGTCCCCTTCGTACTGCTTCAAATAGCGACTGCCCGAAACAATGTCCGCAGCGGCCGCCGCTTCGATGAACCGTGGAATCCGCTTGGGTTGATGCTGGCCGTCGCAATCGAGCGTGACCACGCCATCAAAACCGTGATCGATCGTGTAAGCAAACGCACTGCGAAGCGCCGCGCCGTAGCCTTGGTTCTCGGCGTGACGGACCACTTTCACGTCCGCTCGGCCCTGCAGCACCTCGGCCGTTCCGTCACTCGATCCGTCATCGACCACCAACACATCCGAGGCGTAATGGGCGACCTGATCCAGGATATCGTTGACCGTATCGACTTCGTTATAGACAGGAATGGCGACTAACCATCGTTCGCGTTTTGTCATAATTTAATGCTTCTTTCTTTGAATTCTCTTTGAAATGAGCGATCACGACGTTGCCCCGCCAAACTCTATCCTGCTGGCAATCCAACCGAAGACAGGGGAAAAACCGCGTTCTGCGTGCTAACTCGCTCATCGCCCAGTCGAGCAATTCCTGTTCCTGATCCAGGGCATTCTAGGCGTATTTAGATGGCGGTCAATGTTTCCCATCTCACTAACGGGCCAGAAATTATCGTCAAGGAGTTGCGTGACGGGCGGAAGATCCATGCCAGCTCCTTGGTAGCGGCACGGCGCGAGCCCAATGCCATCTACTTTGGGTAGCGGTGCGGCGCGGGGCTCGCCCGATTGCAGTGAGCAAAACGCTTGAAAAACAAATGGCTTTTGCAGCCTCGACTCAGCCGGCCACGATTTGGATCGGGTCCGACTCGAGGCGACTCGGCCAAATTGTCAGCTCCGCAAGACTCGCTGACAGTTGCTGGGCCAACCACTCCATCGCGAACCGTTCACTCCAGTAGTGCCCCAACAACACCAAACCGACCTGCAGCGATTCCGCTTCCAAGCAGGTGTGAAAGGTGGCCTCGCCGGTGACCAGAGCGTCACAGCCTTTGCGTTTTGCGGCCGCCAGGAAACTGCCACCACTTCCGCAAGCAAACGCGACTCGGCGAACGGGTTGGTTCGCCGCGCCCACGCGTCGGACATGCGTCGCGTCGACCACTTTGGCCGCCGCAAGCGCAAGCTCGTCCAGTGCAACCGCTTGTCCGAGATTCCCAAACCGACCGCTGCCCAAGTCGGCGATATTTTCAGCGGCCGCTTCGCAAGGAATCAACGCCTGCGTCTCTGCGACTCCCAATCGATCGGCCCACAACTGATTGATGCCGCTGGCGGCAGAATCAAACGCAGTGTGGGCGCTGTAGACGGCGACTCGTGCTTCGACCAAACGCAGCAGCATCGAACCGGCAATCGTGTCGGAGGTCAAGCGAGACAGCGGCTTAAAGGGAAGCGGATGATGTGCGACCAGCAGATCAACGTCTTCATCGACCGCTTCTTGCACGACCGCAGGAGTGATCGTTAAACAAGTCATCACTCGCGAGACGCCGAGGTTGCGATCGCCGACCAGCAATCCAACATTGTCCCAAGACTCGGCAAGTCGCAGCGGCGCGATCTCGGCGAGTCGCTGGCAGATTTGATCCACAGAGATTTTTGGCACGCTGACTCTTTCACCTTTCTGGCTACAAACCGCATCTCGCGGAAGCCATCATCAATATTCTCGTAAGCGACGAGGCGTCAGAGAGCGTCCGGCTTCAAAAAAAAACTCTTTGTCACCCGGCCGTGATTCCCAAGGCCGCCAAGCAATCACCATCGCAACCCGACGCGTGAGCGAGGGAACGCGGGTAATGTGACGCGGGCATCAAGCAGTCGCGATCGTTGCGTCGCCCATTCTTTAGTCGGGCGGCTTTCGCCGCACCGTTGGAAACACAACTGCGGTACGATCAAGCGAAGTTTACTTCGGCGCGATCATACAGATCATGCGACGACCGTGTTGCTGCGGTGGCGTTTCAACCTTGCCTACTTCGCTCAACATTTCGACGACCATCGCCATGACCTTACGGCCTTCTTCGATGTGGGCCATTTCACGACCGCGAAACAGAACACTGATTTGGACTTTGTCCTTGTGTTCGAGAAACTTCTCCGCTTGGCGAATTTTCGTGCGGATGTCTTCGTCACCTGTTTTCGGGCGAAGACGAATTTCTTTGGTCTTTGTCCGTGCGTGACTGTTGTGAAGTTTTTTGTTCTTATCGTATTTGTATTTGCCGTAATCCATGATTCGGCAAACCGGGGGTCGCTCGTTCGGAGCGACTTCGACAAGATCCAGGCCCGCATCGCGAGCACGTTCGAGGGCCTGCTCGGTTGGGATAATCCCTAACTGCTCCCCCTCTTCGCTGACAACTCGAATCGGGCTGATTCGAATCTGATTGTTAATACGAATGGTATCGCGAGGATCCTGCTGAGTGCTTTTTCGTGCCAACGCCACTAATAAATTCTGCTCCGGCCGGAGGGCATTCCGGCTCAACTTGGAAGGAAAACCGCGATCAGGCCAGAAATAACCGGCCGCATTCGCAGTAGGGAAGGTGTTCCAGGAAACAAAACCACTTTGCTTCCGATGGACACCCACGCAACTAACTGTAGGTCATCGTTTAACTAGGCCGACTGTAGCGGGGGACTCTTTGGGTGGTGAGTCTCCGCCGCCGGTCCAACATGCTCTGGTGGCAATGTAGAACGACGTCAAGCCCAAATCTCACCTCAAAAGTATCCATATCATCGGTGGTGAGCGTCAACAGTGAAACGTGTGAAATCCCTATTTTGCCAAGGAAGAGTACCCCGAAAGCGGTTTGCAGCGTCCGCAAAGCGAGCTAGAGGGGCCAAGCAGGAGTCGTTTTGCGGTACAGAGTGGCATTTTTATGATTTGCCGGATCCGTATTGGGAGGTTAAAAAAAAATTGGCAGGGTGAAAAAAAAGAAGTGTGAAGATCTACTTGACGAATCGGCATGATCGGCACAGACTACCGCAACGATTTTGGATGGCGTTTCTTGAGGGCCGAGTTTGTTAAAGAACCGAGCCTCGGGAAACCGAAACAGAATCCCATGGCAGCGAACCGATCGCTGTCGAATTTAAAAAAAATCGGGCAATTAGCTCAGTTGGTTAGAGCGCCACGTTGACATCGTGGAGGTCACAGATTCGAGTTCTGTATTGCCCACTCCGAAAAAACCCGCAAACTAGCATTTTGCGGGTTTTTTTCGTTTTCTCGCTGACCCTTTTTCTGACCCCCAAATACCGAAAATGCTTGCTGCTACTTTCCTAAAGGCAACGTTGAAACCACTTCTGTTTTTATGCTGCTCCGTCCCCGAGTGCCTCAACTATCCTGGGAAGAACCCTTTCGGGTGAAGACACAACCGCTCCGTAGATTCGAGAACACATTCTGATCGACCGCCCCCCGATATACTTGCCTTAAGCTATCTCGCGTTTGAATAGCTTTCAGCGACATCGCAACTCAATTCTCGCGTAGGCATCGCTACTAATTCTTTAATGGTCGCAGGTGGGGGAACATGCGATCCATATAACCCAGCAGCCATCCTCCTCACGCCAAGCTAAAGACCGGGATTGCTTCACAGCATCAACTCATCGATGCCAGAACACTCAATGCACCAGCGTTCACCTCTTAAAAGCTTGACCTAGGGGCTGAACTCGCCCCATCACCATCGGGGCTGGAGCAAGCGTGATAGGTCCTCCCAACCCAGCGATAACTCTAGCAGTGCCATCGACCAGCCCGTAGTCGCAACCGACGATAACAACCCAAGAATCAACTTATCACCTCGCCAACCGGTGATAATTACATCGTTCGCCGACATAGAAGTCATGACCGGATTCCCTCGAGACCGATACGACGCTTCGGAGTTCACTCGCGGCTTCGCAGCCTCGGAAGTTGTGCGTGATGGCAACGAACTCTGCCTCTCGTTCCCAACGAGCCATAAACTCAGCGATGAAATGACAATCTGGTTTCCGTTATGCGGGGAAATGCCTAGTGCACGATTACTTGAACTTGCTTGCGACATGTGTGCGGACATCACACAGCTCGACAACATGGTGCAGGACTCGTGCGAATCCGAATATCGCCGCAACGATTTGGGACCTGAGAATTACGAGCTATACCTAGCCTACGCGGAAATTGAGGGTGACACTGTGGGGCTTGAATACTTTGGGACAAGGGTTAACACTCAATGGAACGCGAAGTTCAAACGATCATCGGCGGGTCACTGGCTTAAACTCAACTTCTAGATCCCGCGGTGCGCACCACGTCAACATTCACAGCAGCGGCGAACCATTCGATGATACAGAGCGGCGGTGGTCGCCGTTTTCGCAATCGTTGAGTCTCTCGCCGCCGCCCGCATATCGCTACCGTTATGTATCAAACAATCCAATGAGCAGTGATTCATTCGACATTTCCGACAACGAGCCTGTCGGCCTCGGCCTCCTTGACCCGTACGAAGCCCGACAACGCATGGCAAATGAATACACTCGCCTGCGCGCTGCTTGGTTCCCAAATGAACACGACACCGCAGCAACGTTACAGTGGCTCTACCTTGCCGAAGGCTCCGATGATCTTGATTGGGGCTACTCACATAATGCACGCCTATTGCGCGTTGTCGTTCGCGAAGGCGACCTTGCCGCAGCACAGCTCAACGACTTCGCAAGCGAAGCAAACCCCACAGACGTCTATCACAACTTCGGTGCGCTCGGCAGTTGGCGAGTCTATCTCGCGCACGAATTATGCCATGAATGGCAATTTGTTGTCCTCAATGACCAAGCCGACGATTGGGGCGAACAGCAGTTTGCCGAACGCGGGCAACACTGGCCCGGTCCCGGGCATACCGCCGCTTTCTACACCGCCATCCGTGACTTTGTTCAACACTTTGAACTTGACCTTGATCATGTACTGGACTCAATCTGAGCCGAACACAATAGATACACAACAATGAGATGCACCGGCGCCGCGCGGCCGGGCGTATTGACAATAGAGCATCACTGGTCGCGGCCCGGTGACCGCCAGCGTTATTTGGCTAAGACTGTTCACAACGCACGGAGCCGAATATGGATGCAAATCGTGGCGAGAGACTCTTGCCATCGCTCTGGCCGAAGATCGACGTCGCACTTTCCGAGGAAAATCGACCTAATCGACTTCGCTTCACCTCTGACGTTTTACAATGTTTCGCAGACAACGGTGTTGACCTGTCACTAATAATCAACATGGACGAAGACGTTCGATCATGCGCGCAACACCTCGGCACCAACCAGTAAAACCGAAACGCAGAACTGGTACTATCGTACTTGATACGTCTGGATTGGATGATCCTGTTGACTATGAATTGGTCGGTGGGCCGTTCGACGGTGCCACATTCCGATTGAGAGCGGGCCTTACGGAAATGCCACCCAGTCTATTAACGCTCGCGGCAGACGAACATCCCACGCGAATGGATGGTGACACGTTGTACAAGCTTCGACAGGTGACCGAACGTGATGCCGAGGGCAATCCCACTGGCGAGTACTTGGCCTACGAACACTTAGCGCAAACCGCCAAATAACCAATCGTTTCACTGCGTGCCGCTGTCGTGGCCGTACGTTTGGCACGGAAGATCCATAGCGATTCCCCACGGCAAACGCTGCCTCTTAATCTTCTCCGAAGGGATATCCTGTTCGGTGTGACTCGCATTGACCGGCCTCTAGATCAAGATGCGATAAATAGATGCCTTGGCGACTACAAAAAGATTGCCCACTGCCTGGTTGGGGCACTAAGCAATGTAGCGTCCAGTTCCCCAGAGAGTACAATAAGGAAAGCGATGGAGAGTTACAATCGCTTGCGCATAACTGTGTTCTGATGATGAAGAATCGGCTAACAACAGCCCGTTGCGTACAGAACCGCGGGCCGCGCGGGTCATGAAGTCAATGTCGTTCGCTGCGGTCCGGTGAACGGTGGCGTTATGCAACTATTCCTAACTTAAGGGCAGGATGGAAAACGAATCTATACAAGTGGCGCGTTCATATATCGAGAACTCGGACCAGCTTTCCGATGACGAACTCCTTGATGCACTTCTGAACTTTCGCACACAGAGTCATCCTGATCGGTTTACAGATGATGAGGCGAAAGAAATAGCCACGGAACGGTTTAAGGTTGCGCAGGAAGCGATTGATCAACTCGAGCGAAAACGCCAGCGTGATCTAATTGCAAAACCCCACTCAAGCCTCACTGTGGCGTCTCCAACCAAAGAGTCGCTTCGACTTAAACTCGAAATCAATGCGGAACAAAAGCGTTTCGAGGAACTTCAGAAAAAATTTCGGAAGCTCAGTAAAGATCACTTGGCACTTAAAAACGAATTACAAGCTGAACGTGACGCGAAACGGAAGGAGGAACTCGAAGCTCTCGGCAAGATTTACGAGCCTAGTCGTGGGCGAATTGTCGGCGTCGCAATTGCGGTTTTGCTCACAGGTGCAGTCGCAGCAATTGGGCAAGTCGGTTCAATTGGAGAATCCATTCAGAAATTTTCACCGATAGCTCCGTGGCTTTTAAACATAGCTATCTTTCTCACTTGCATGGCAATTGCTGGTGCGACGCTTTTTCGATTCCTGAAACATTCCGCATTTACTGCGATGATGAATGAAACGTCAACGACAAGATTTGCGACCGAATTCCTAAAAGAAATTCGCCGCGAACGTCGCCATTGGGATCACGACGATGACCATTCAGATGGTCCGTTAAGATTTAACGAATCCTCCGTCATAGAATTCGTTCGCCACTATTTCACGGCTAGTGAATTAAAACGCGACCCTTATTACTACTTGCGTGTAGAACCAGAGAAAAAAGAGGTGGGGGGCTCTCGATTTCGCCGGGCGTTTGAGGCAGTTCTTAAACCGCTAAAAACACCAAGATACACTTACAGGCGCGCACTTGGATTACTTGGAACCAGCGCGATCGACCATCTCAAAGATGCATTTATTTTTCATTTGATACATCGCAGGCTTATTGACGACCCGCGGTCAGAATTCCTCGTTCATCAGTTCGAGGTTAAAGGAAGCAGCCAAGCGGAATAATATTCGCATGACCATGTGATGCACACGAAGCACCGCATTGAGCTTTTACAAATGGAAACCATATTGGCGGAGCTCGGCGATCGCCGCCATGAGCCTAATCACCTTTGGGTCGTTCATGTCTGTTTTGATGCGGTTTCAATCCCGTGGCATTTTGTGGGTTTTCGATACTTAGCAGCCAGCCAGATAGGGCGAAACGACAACCCCGCATTCTCCGGCGCCAAGTATTTCACACGCTTGTTGCTCAGATGCAGCTTGCTCAAAACAGCTGACAACTTTCACAACTTCTTCACGAATGCACAGAACTAACCACAGAGTGGGGTGGAACCGCAGCACTCCAATGTCATGTCGTGTAATATTAACCTTACTGCGATCAACACCGCCCCGCTTTCGAAGTCATCAAACTTGACGCGGTTAATCGCTTCATTAAACAAGCCGCGATTATCGCTCGCGGACGTGTCAAGGTCGAACAAGCTGATTCTAAAGTCCCGGAACGGATAATCACTGCTCAATTTGTCGTCGCTTCATGGGGAACGATGTGTATACAGCCGCGACCTGATTCTGGTGATAGTCGTATGCCGATCTTGCCTTTACCCGCGAAGGACTGTTGGCTCGCTTCGACTTGGGTAGGGCATCGTCAGTCTTGGCTTCGGCACGTCCCGCTTGAACCTTTCGCGAATTAGCATCGGTTTCATCCGGCAGTGCTACAAATTCAACCGCATTACCAAATTCGAATGAATCGACAGTTGCGAGCTCCGAATTGGCTGAATCTAAACTTAGTGTTTTCAAGTCCTCTTCGAATTGCACTTTCTCGCCGTGCAACCGCCGGCAGTAGTCCGCGAAACTCGCTTGCTCACCTAGGAGCTTCGCCGACCGTTTGAAGTTCTCAAATACTGTCAGCAACCAAACTGGATCACCACCGTCTCGAAGTCTCACGCCAGTATGGCTTTCGAGTTCCAACGCGGTTTCAAAAGGATTGGATTCCGTGAGTTCATCGAGATAGTGCAATAACTTTTGCTTCGGAACCGTGTATCCATGGAAACGTCGTATTCGTGTCAGGTCGATGCACAGTGATCGCTTTCCCCAGCGATCACGGACGACGGATCTTGCCATTGAGTCCAGCACCAACGAGATGTTGTCGCCAGCGACTTCTAATACGTCACCGGCTGAAGCCGGTCCATCTCCATACAGATCGACCGCTTCCCCATCGAGATAGAACGTTGGGCCAAGTTCAGGGAAGTTCATGTCGGCGACGATAGTAGCGTCTTGCGAAATCCGTTGGAGTTGTCCGTTTCCTGTGCATTCATGTGGGTCAGTTGAAGATCGCCACTCGTATTGAAGTGATGGATATTCTTTGAAACTGATTTCAAACCCCGGCGTTCCTGGTTCGCATGGAAACCCGAGATGAATGAGGGTATTCGAGACAGCGTAGAACGCACCACAAATTTGCTCGCCCCAGAAGTCCGTGCCAGAGACTTCACCCGGCCATCCAACCCAATCAAATTCGAAGTCATGCATCGACGAACGAATAGAGAAGTTTCCTTCCGTCCAACTACCGAGCGTTTCAAGTCTCTCGAGGAGCGTAGTGAAAATCTGTTGCTCTCTGCTACCGTCCTTGCAGATCGTAGATAATGGTCTTCCCTTCAGAGTGCTGTTGTATTCGCCGATGGCGTTTGCTAAGCGGCGTGCCCTTCGCTGAAGTTCCGCCAGTTCTTTTGGCGAAGGATCAAGAACGTTGGGTAGCCACCCACTCGATTCCACTCGCATGCCATGCAAGTATTTGTCCTGGCTGGGACAGATGTAGTCAGCCAGGAATTGCCCGTCGATCTCTTGGTTGTCATAATCCTCCCGGATTGCGGAAATCGCATCCCGAATTGCAGATGGACGACGACGCAAGATATCAGACGATGTTTCCAGTCGACTGCAAGCGAGTTCGTGCTCTTGATTGCGAATCAATTCAACATCGCTGCCGGTCTTCACTACTGCTTCCGTACGCATGACGTACGCGAAACTTTCAAGTAGTTGCCGCAATTGCTCACAAGTTTCCAAGTTGCTTGCATCGAGACTTAGTGCGGACACATCCAGGTCGACAGCAAGGCATTGGAGAATCTGTGCGATGCCGCTTGCCCCGAGTGAATGGGGGCGACGTTCATCTCCAGGTGGAAACACAGACAATAGATGATTGAACAAGCCTTCGCCCGGCACTTCCCGCGAAAGTACGTCGATGATCCGCAAAGTGCGAATCAGTTTTGTCGGCGACGCCGCCATCCAAATGGATCCTTTCAAAAAGCAGGCCGATCCGGCCGGCCTCGGCGGAAAGGACGCCAGCGGCCGTTCGAATCGTGCGGTGTAGCAACACCTACCCATGGAAGTCATCGCGGGTCAGGCGACGTTGAAAACAGCGGGCGACCATACCCGCATCGGGGGATTCTCGCCCAAGTCGGCGGAACATTCAAGAATGCGAAAAGCATTTGGTCCCCGCCCCCTCTAGGAAGACCCCGCAACGGCGCAATTCCCCTTCACCCCGTTGTGAGTTTACGTGACGGACGGATTTTTTCGGGCAAAACGGGGGCTTGTCCCACCGCGTCTGCGACGAAAACGGCCAAAAGGCCCCAGCGAAAATAGTCCTTAGCGACAGAGCATGATGTAGTAAGATTCGCAGGCCGAAACCGTTGCACATCGACTGCGAACCGGGCACTTGCGACAGCAACTTATCAACCTGCCGATGCGGCATGAAATCTCGGGATACTGAAAATGAGTGAGACAAATCCACCCGACCAAGGTTTAAGCCCGATTGAGCAACTCGCGAATGAGATGGCGTCACTTCACCGGATAGAGGCGGCAGAGTGCGGACTTCTAATTGATGAGTTGATCGAATCCGGTACGAAGGATGTATCGCGTATTGAGCATCTATTGGACCGAACACTCGATGCCTGCGCTCACAATTCTGCAGTACCCGCTTTCAAGCGATTGTGCAAATACTACGCCCAATTTGATCCAGTCGGAGCAGAGTTCTATGTCGGATCTTATTTTGAGATGTGGGGCGAGTGAAAACATGCTGTGTCTCTTCAAGGCTTGTGCTTGACGAGGCTACCAATCTTCCTGCCCAATCCATTTTCCTGCCCGCCGGCGTAGCGGCGCTGGGTGCATGTGGCGGAACACGAGACGAGTGAGCAGCGGCGGCGTGTCACCGGTGACAACGTACGTCGCTGAATTGGGCAGGAAGATAAAGGGGCAGGGCATTATGCGGCACGAAGCGGACGGTGCTAACTTGAGGGACCATTCGCGGGGAAACATAGGCAAAAAATCGCAACGGACGTCCAAGGTAGTTGTCTGTTATTATCCCGCCGGAGCAAGCCCGGCGGAAATACTTGACTGCAGTTCCCCATCCTCTCTACCGCACCGTGCTGGCGCGTCGGGCCCAACGCTCGACCGTGGGGTGTAGCTTGACGGCGTCGCCGTTTCGCGGCTCGGCGTCGGCGAAGTGTTGACGCTGCAGCGCGTTGATGTCGGCTCGCAATTCGGCTCGCTCGCTGCTGGGCCATGCCAACGCTTGCGTCTGTTCGATCCGCCGCAGCAATAACGCCGCGCCGGTCGGCGTGAGCGACTGGGGAATCGCAATCGACGTCGTGCTTGCCATGGATTCTGGTTTGGCGTATCGCAAACGCCAGACAATCAAAGCCACCAACAACAACGCCGCCAAGCCGCCGGCCAGCCATACGATCACCGGGATACCCGGTGAGTCGAATCGAAGCGTTTGACCTTCGACCGGCACTAGATCATAGTCTTCGTACGTGAACCGCTTGATCGATATCGGCGAGTCGGCCGCCACGTCGGTTTGGGCTTCGGTGCCGGTGTTCGCGGTGTCACTTGTGATTTCGGCAGGCGTCTTTTTGGGGACCGTCAGCGAAACCAGAGTTTCGGCTCGGGCGTCACTGACCGCCGGGAAGATAAACCGATCCGGTTTGGCGGCGGCGATGGAGGCTTCCGGAACATACGTCAGGCTCCACTTTCGCATCGTGCCCAAGCGGAACAGGCCATCACTGTCGGGGTCTAGATTCGGCAGGCTTTTGGAGTACGCCATGTAGGGATTGCGATTGCTGGTAGTGGTGTCTTCTTCTTCGGGTTGAGGCCGGTGGGTTTGGCTGACGTCAAATGGATCGGCGACCAGTTGGGTCTCGTCCAGGACGTAGCCCGGCAAGGCGTCGGTCAGGTTGTCGAACAATTGGTTGATTTCCGGCAGCACCCCGGTGGCCCGCGCGACGATTTCCAGCCGCACGGTTTGTTCCTCTTTCTGATCCAACATCGGGCGAGCGTCGAGCGTTTGTTCGATCACCAAATCGTCCAGCGGCCGCGGCGCGGGGTCGGCGGCCGCGTCGATCAACACCGTGTTGGACAACACCGGCAACACGATCGGTCCCGAGGCATCATTGAAATGCATATCCATCTGCACGGCTGGCAAATGGTCGACGCTGGGGTCGGCCGCTTGCAAGACCAGGTAGGCCATCGGCTTTTCCTGCCATCCGGTCTGGCCTTCCAACCGGATCGGGACGGCGGGGTTCATCGGTTGAAAGAAATCGATGCCCAACAATTGGACGGTACCGCTGAAGGATTTTTCGATACTTTTCTGCAATCGTTCCTGATAGTTGATCGTCTGCCATTGCCCGGCGTTGAACTGCGAGAAACTGTCCATCAGGTAACGGGCGAAGCCACCGGAGGAGCGATCGATCGACGCGGTGTGTTGCAGCGTCAGGATCGCGCCAAAGGGCTCGGTGCCCACCCGATCACTGCCGTCGATGGTGAGCTGTAAATGGATTTCATCTTCGACCAGTTCGTGGTACAGATCCAACGTGCGGCGGATCGGTGCCCCGGCCGGGTCTTGTCCCACCACACGAGCGGCGGCTTGCAGCAACCGCGGCTTGACTTCGGGTTTGGTTTCGGACAAACCGGACATGATGCCGCGTGCGAATTCGCCGATGTGGTAGCTCGAATGCTCTGGCGCCATCTTCAGCATGTCACCGCGAATACGGTCGATTTGATCGGCGTTTTCCATGCCCTCGGTCATCAAATCTTCCAGCGTCAATGCCCCCAGGTCGCTGGCCCCCAAGGCCAAGCTGAACCACACGTTATAGATTTGCATGTCGGGACGGACGCGGCCGTCGGCCAGAGCTTCACGGTACCGCGAGGCGGCGTCTTCGAAGGCGCTGAACACCAATTTGCGGGCGGCGTGATAGGCCACCGCGTCTTGTTCTCGTTCGCCGCGGAACTGCATACGGTCAAAGCTAAGGGCGGCTTTCAGGATGGCGTGTTGCCACGCGTCCTGCTCGTCTTGGCTGTTGGCGACGGCGGATTCGGCCAATGCGGTCGCCAGGTCATAGCCGGTTTCGACAATTTTCCGCAGTTCGGATTCGCTGCGTTCAAACCCCGCGTCCTCTTGCGCCTTGCGGCTTCGCCAATCACCGCTTAAGCCCTGACGCATCGTCGACGCCAACTGCCCGGCAACCGAGGCATCGATTTGTTCGATGGGGCCGAGGATGCGCTGCACCGTCTCGCGTTCGTAGGCCTGGGTGGGTCCATAGCAGGCGCTCAGCGCCGTCACCACGCCTGGCAGTTTGCGGCCGTCGATGCCGATCCCGTCCAGCACGTCCAGCAATTCGGCCAAACGATCCAGATTGCGTTGTTGCCAACCGCGAGTGACCGGCGTCGACGGACGAACGCGTCGGCTGAATGCGTAGAACCAGGCATTGTTATTCACCACCGGCTCTTGGGTTCGCGCCTGCATGCGGTCGACCCACAGGTCCAAAAACCCGGTAGCCAATTCGGTGCTCATTGCCGGTTGGCGTTGGACGCCCTGAGCCAGCAGTTCCAGGGCCAGATCGGTTTCGTCGGCGATCAAGGCCACGCCGATGAAGGCGTTGTAGGCGCGGCCGACCAGGCTGGGTTCGATCTGTTTTCGCCAAGCTTCGTCGGGCATCGAACGCAGCAGCAAGGCGGCGACTTCCGAGACCCCGTTCTTCTTGGCTTGTTCCTCGATGGCGTTTTCCGCTCGGGACAACAGACCGATGGTCAGCATCCGCAAAGGGATCGTCAGCTGGTCGAGTTGCAGGTGTTGCTGGGCCAGCAGCGTATCGACGGCCTCTTTCATGGTCAGGATGGCCTGCGCCCGGACGGCTTCGGGCAATTTTTCGTCTTCCAGTTTAAGCGCCTTTAGTGCTACCGCTTGCAGTCCTGCGGGAGCCAACGAGGGATGTTCGAACAGACTCCGCAGCCAAGCCAGTCCGGGGCCCGGGGGAACCCGCGGAAGCAGGTCGACGGCGCTACTGAGGCACTCGGAGCGGAGGGCTGTGTCGGCACTGTCGAGCAGGGCGATTTCGCCAAACAGCGACCAGGCGTTTTCGAGCATCCGATCACTGGCGGCCCCCTTGGCTTCGGCGGCGCGGGCCATCAGGTACTCGGCGTGGCCTTTCATCACCGCCGCGTTTTCCGTCTCGCGAGCCTCCTCCAGCGACGGCATGAATTCAAAGGCTTCGATTGGCAGGCCGGCGGCCAGCAACAATCGCATAGTGCGGTTGCGATGCGCCTCGGTCTCGGTGCCGAACCAAGTGGTGCCTCGGCGAAAACGTTCGATCAACGGCCGTGTGCTGGTTTTCTTCGCGGCGGCCTTGAGAAGCCCCGCCAGCGCGTCGATCTGCCAGTCGGTCAGTTCCGCCGGAGCCGCTTCGGACAGCCCCAGCACGTCTTCGGGGATCAGTTCGGAATCGGCATGGTTGGTACCCGAGATCAACGCGGCGTACATGCCTTCGGCTTCGCTGCCGGCTCGCAGCACCAACAATGCTTTGACCGCGTCCCATTCAGCGGCCATGGCGTGACGATGGAACCACTGGATGATTTCCTGGTCATCGGCGTCTTCGGCGGGCAGCGGTTGCGATTCCATGCCGATCTGGCTGCGCGCTCCCAAAACGGCCTCGGGACGTCGCACAAAATTGACCGTCCGCATCTGACGCACCAGTTGACGGCGGCGACCATTGGCGGTGCCGCTGCCGCTTCCGCCGTTCTGCAGCCAGGGACTGAGATCCAGCCCCAAGTCTTTGTAGTAGGCAACCATGGCGCGTCGCTCGGTCTCGGGCAGCGTCTTTAAGGTGTCGAGAATCGCTTGCGTGTCCGCGTCGGCTTTGGGAGTAGCCGGAGCCGGCTGGGTGGCTCCTTGCGCCGCTGCGTTTTGTGCCGCCGCGTTTTGGGCCGTCGCTTGTTCGGTGGACGCGAAGGGGTCGGCGATGGCTTGCACCGCGGAACGCAACTTTTGAGGCGTCTGAGCCGTGGCAGAAGAGGTTGGGGTGAATGCAATTGCGGCCAAGATCGCGGCCCATGCGAGCGTACGGCTCCGTACAGTCCACGCTCTAGCGAGCGTTGCTAGGTTGAGTTTCGCGACAATCGGAGCGGGTTGCGTGGAGGTCATGGGTGGGATCGAACGGTGTGTCATGATGGGCAACGGTTGGGTTGTGTTCCAAGCTCTAGCGAGCGTCGCGACGTGTTGAATACTCTTTGAAAATTCGATTTCAATTTCGCTCGGGCGGTGCATCACCATCCGACGCCCCGGGGGCCGGGAATACCGGCACCGGCGGCGGGCGGTCCGTCTCGCAGCGGGCCACGACCGGGTTGTTTTCCGCCGGGCTGGTCACCCGGTTCCCCGTCGCCCGGCCGGCGGGCCAACGGAGCGTTGCGGGGCAAGGGCAAGCCTTCCAGTTGGTCGGAGACGCTTTGTTCCAGATTCAGGACCTGTTCCAGATTTCGCTGCATCCGTTGGCTACGGTCGAGGTCCGTGGGGGCGGCTTCTGTGGCCTCCGCGGCAGCCGCATGCTCCGCGGCCGGCGGCGCTGTCACGTGGGCTGAGGCGGCGTCAGCCGAAGGAGCGTGTTCGGGGGCGGACAGGTAGCGGTAGTGTTGGCGGGCGGCGTTGGCCACCGGTCGCCAAACTTCTGGCGGACGGCCTTCTTCACGCAGCAGCCGGGCGCCGACATACTGCGCCGCTGCCAGCTCTTCGCGAATCGCATCGGTGGGCAAGGCGTGAGCGTCGCGATCGCCATTCAAGCGGTTGCCGGCGGTGGAGGTCGGCTGCACGGCGGATGCCGCCTGTTGGTGGGCTTCGGCGACACGCAGGTCGAGCAGGGCTTGCAGTTGTTCGATGCCATTAAAGACTTCGCCTGAGCGGACCATCGCGCGGGCTTCGGCCCAACGCAGCGATTCGAGCAGTTGCCGATCGGACTGGGGCAACTCCGCGCGATTGTGTTTCTGGTTGGCGACCGTTTCCACGTTCAGCAACGTTTCGATGGCTTGGCCATACCGCTCGGCCGTCGCGTGCCACCGTTCGGAAGCGTCGGCGTAGGCAGAGTTTTGTTTTTCGGTGGCGGTCAGCACGGCTTGCGCCAGCGGGTGCTTGACCTGCGTTTGCCAATCGACACCCGCGGCAAAGGCCGCGCGGCGTGCTTCCAGTAGATGCAGCTGCGCTTCGTAGGCAGCGGATTGGGCTTCGCTGGCGACCCCTGCGAGAGACTCCGCTTGGCGGATCATGCTGGCCGCCCGATCACGAGCCAGCCAGATTTGTCCCGGACCGTAATGGTAGGCCAACGCAAACACCGGCAGCACCAGCCACAGCAACCAGAGGAGTGAACTGCGCATCAGGCAAACTCTCCGGAGAGGGAATCAAGCCGCGGGGTTCCCCACAAACTCAGGGCAGGCAACAGCAGCGACAATAGTCCGGCTCCCACTATAACCGCCAGCACGGCCGCATCTCGCAACCCCACGCCCTCGGCGACCCGCGGCTGGATGATCGACAGCCGGTTCAGCAAGTCGCTGGGCAGGTGCCGGGTGTTGGCGTCGATGTAAGTGCCGCGCAGTTGACCGGCCAGGGTTCGTAGCGAGTCGGCGTCTTGCCGCGAGGCGTGTCCGGCGATGGTCGTCGCTTGCCCGGTTTGGCCCAGCCCGATCACCAGCGTATCGGAGATGGCTTTGGGGATCGCGCGGATCGGCGTGGTGTCGGTGCTGTCGCCATCGCTGACGACCAACAACAAGGCTGAACCATCGGGCCAACGACGCGCGTATTCGATCACATCAGAGATACTGGACGACAGCTGGGTGGGGCCGGGTTCGAAGGCGCTAAATACGGGCAGCCCATCAAACAGGTTTTGCACGACCGCCTTGTCAAAGGTTTCTTCGACAATCGGAACGGCTTTCGTATACACGCCAAACACGGTGATCCGAGTGTTTTCGGCATCCAGTCGGTCCAGCACCGCTTGGATCACTTCCCCGCCGCGAACCATGCGTTGTTGGTATTTACCGGATTCGTCGCGGCGCGGCCCGGCGTCTTCCAGAAACATGCTGGGGGACGCGTCCAAGCAGACCAGCACATGCTTAGAAGCTTCCGGGGCCGGTTCCACTTCGGCTACTTGCGGCGGTTCAGTCAGCAGAATGGTCAGTCCCCAAGCCAACAGGCCCATCGTCAGCACGCGCACGGCCGGCACACCGCGAGCCCAAGCAGCCGGTCGACCGCTGGGACCAAAGGCCAGCTTGGCCACCCGCTGGATGCGTCGCGTTTGCCACCATTCGGCCAGAGCCACGAGGGCCATACAGGCGATCGCCACCAGATTGGCCGTGAACAAGGGGCTGCTTACCATGGCGTATACCTCCACTTCAGCAGGCTCAGCGCGTACAGCAGCAAGGCGACCGCACCGATCGCTGCGAAGGGTTCGAAGTAGTCGACCGGCAGCGAGGCATTGGCGACAAAACGAGCCGGTTGCATCTGGTCGATATGATTAAAAATCAAACGCAGCCCATCGGAATTGGTGGCCAGGAAAGCGTCGCCGCCGGTGGCCCGAGCGATGCTGGACACGGCCGGCGGGATCGTATCGCTGCCGATGTGGATGTGGTACATGGTGATCCCCGCATCGTTCAACTGATCCGAGATGCGGTCGATCTGGTCTTGCCCATTGAGGTCTCCGCTGGCTCCGTCGGACACCAGGATCAACAATCGATCGGTGGACGGTGCCGCTGCCAGCCCGCTGCCTGCAGCAGAGCCCTGCAAAGACGCGGAACGAAATAGTTGTTCGGCGGCCCGCTGTTGCCGCCACTGGTCGACCGATTGCGGCCCGGTGTCGGTGCCATCAAGCCGCGCGGCTTCGCGCTGCATATTGTCGGCACAGTAGCTGAGCGCCGATCCGATCATCGTGCCGCCCATGCCGTTGGGTTGGTTGCGGGGGTTGGCAAAGGCCAGGGCATTGCGGAGGACTTGCAGGTCTTTGGTCAGCGGTACCCAACGCAGCGGCCAGGATCCGAACAGCGTCAGTCCGATGGCGTCGCCCTCGCGTGCGTAGGTGAACGATTCGATGGCCGCTGCGGCACTTTCGTAACGGTTCTGTTCCCCCATGCCCACACTCATGCTGCCTGAGACGTCCATGCATACCGTGATGTGGGTGGCCACGCGGTCCTGTTCGGGCACTCGCAGCACCTGGGGCCGGGCGATCAACACTACGGCCACCGCCAGCATCACTGCGGGCAACAACTCAACACCGCGGAGCAATCCGGCCAACCACGGACGGGAAGCGTGCGTTTGGTGGTCAAAGGGCATTCGCAACCCGGCGCCGCGCCGCCGCACCGACCAAAATCCCAGTGCCAGGGGAAACACCAATAACAACAACCACTGGGGATGAACAAACGTCATGCCGTGCCTCCCACCGTGGCGTTCGCCGGTTCGGTCAAGGCGTCGGCCTGCAATTGAGCTAGTTCCGCGTGGTAGGGAGCCAACAGGGCATCCAACGTGGTCGGGCTGAGCGACGATTGCGACGGGCCGTCGGCGTGGATCCAAGCTTCCAGGGCTCGCAGCAAGCCGCCTGCTTCATGATGTCGTCGCAGCACCGGCAACGCCTCGGCCAACGAATCGGGCAAGCCCAAGCGGCGCTGCCAAAAAACGTACAACAGGATTTCCAGCCGGCTCTGTTCTTCCACCGTCAATTGTCCTTCGCTGGCCCGCTGGACCAATGGACGCAGGCGATCGGACAAGGTTGGGGGCGCCACGGTGGTGGTTGTCGGTTGGGGCCTGCGGGATCGCAGGCGGATGAAGGCCCACACGATCGGCACCGCGGCCCACACACAGGCGAACAAAATCAATGCCGCGCGGTAACCACCCTGAGCTCGCAGCAGTGGATCGTCGATCTCGTACAAACTGGTGCCGTGTCCCGGGGGCAGGTCCGACACAACCCGCACCGGCATCGCTGGCAGAGCCTCCTCGCTGGCCAGTGGCGATCCGTCTGGCTGCACAACCCACTGCGACAAGTCGTATTGTCCGGCGACGGTACCAAAGAACCACAGCGTGTAACGGTGGGCGGCGTTTTGCTGAGCTGGTCCGGTGCGTTCGAGTCGAACCAGCACGGCGGCGTCGGTGGATTGATCCGGCAGGGCGCGGAGCGAAGCGCTGGGGTGGGTGAAGGTTAACTGCGCCGTCAGCCCGCGTTTGACGGTCAGCAAGACGGCGTCTGGTTCGGCAGCGGCGACGGAGTTTGGTAGGCCGATCCAGGTCAGCAGCAGGGCAAAGAAAACAACCGTTTGCATTCCCGTCGTGGGCGGACGCCACTCGCACCAAGCCCCAACGGGGCGACAGGAGTCCGCGGCAGCCCCAAATTCATGTCGTCCCGTTGGGACTTTGCGCTGCTTGTGTCGCCGGGTCCATGGGCTCACGCCCATGGCTACATCCTGCCGCCGCTTCGCGGCTGAAACATGCTGTGCGACCGCCGTGCGATTGCTTGCCACACAACTTGTGGCGCCAAAGCAGCTGGTATTGGGCTGACGTCCATGGCTACATCCCGTTGTGCCTTCGGGACGACAAGCGTCGCGTAATTTCATCGCTGGCCTCGCATCCGCACCGCGCGGGTGAGCAGGAATTGACGCAGCGGGGACAGCAACGGACCGTTGGTGACCAGTTTCAAATAGCTGACATCGGCGCCGGCCATATCACGCGCAAGCGTACAGGTGGTCCGCCACCGCTGTTGTCCGCCAGCCAGAAACGACTGCCCGCTCTCGGCTTCACTGCCGCGAAAATAGCCGGCTCTCAGGGCTCCGGTTTCCGAGGGGTCCTGCAGGTGCAGCACCACTACGTCGTGTTGATGCCCCAAGCGGCGGAGCACGGTGAGGGCTTCGGGATCGTGCAAATCGCTGAACACAAACAGCAGGCTGCGGCGGGTCAGTCGCGCCGAGAGAGCAGTCAGACGTTCGCCCAGTTCGGTTTCCTCGTCGACGTCGTGGGCTCGCAGCGGCTCCAGGTCGCGCCACAGATCGTCGGGCGAGAGGCTGGGATTGCCATCCGAACGAGAGTGTTGATGACGTGCCCCGGCGCTTAACACGCTGACCGGACTCAAACGCCGCAGGCCGA
>TARA_R110002073_G_scaffold193177_1_pt1 | contig 24229 bp, 22 predicted proteins | sample TARA_R110002073 | Tara Oceans TARA_R110002073 (sample SAMEA4397174) | marine metagenome | biome: Polar Biome; feature: [DCM] deep chlorophyll maximum layer (ENVO:01000326); material: water (ENVO:00002006), including particulate matter (ENVO:01000060) such as... | depth 40 m | reverse complement strand
TCCGCACTTATTCCATCCGGATCGCTGCTACCAGCCCGACTGCACCCACCACAGTGTGCCAAGAATCACAGACCATCGCGTTGGAGTCACCGTGATTGCCGTCATCGGGCCGAGCAGAAATGGGCAGGCAATCGGCACCCACAGAAAATGAATTTTTGCCAACACTAGGAGGACCGCGCACACACCTGCCCAGCCAAGCAAGTTCGCTATCGAGAATTGCAGCTTTTCCGATCGCATCAAAACCTCGCATCCTTCGCCGCAGTTCGACTTGGATAGACGAACCCTCCGGATCACGGGAACACGCTAGCCAGTCTCGCCGATGACGAGATGCGTTGTTCCCTTTGACAAATCGAAACAAGCAACAAGATGCTTCTCATCGGAGAACCAGGTTCCAGAGTCCAATTCCGAACGCGTGGTGGTTTCCTGGAGCAATTTGCGATCACCACCATGCTGAACACTGACTGGGCCAACACCACCATCCAACTGCACCGTGAACTTCTCGGTAGCAAAGGGTGCGGTCAGCTTAAAGCGGTTGCCAACATGCTCGATCTCAGTCAGCTTTTTCGCGGCCCAGTAACGAGCGATCTCGCTGATCTTCATCCAAAGCGTTTCGTCCCCAAATCGTGTTGCTAACGACTCGACGACTCGTTGGAACGAGCGAAATCCTTCTTGACTCCCGTTGCTGTACATTCCCGGCCAATGACACAGCATGACCGCCGGCTGACGTCGTTGAATCAACTCAACCATTCGTCCGCTGGTTGCTTCTGAGTTGCAATAAAGATCAGGTTCAGGAAGCGAATCGCCCTGCCAACCGCCGAACCAATCGCCTGTCCCGGCGGGGACATTGACCGTCAGCCGCACGTCATCGGTTCCCACGCCGCGCAGATGTTCGAGTTTGGGTTCGGTGCTCTCGTCGTTTGAAATGACATACTTGAAATAGTGCGGCAGCTCCGCTCCATAAACATCGCGAACAGCTTGATCGACCGCAAATGGCAACTCCTTTTGCACCTTTCCGCCAAATCCGCCGGGCGTGGTGACGCCTTCGCATGGCAGGTCGCAATTCTCTAAAATTCGAAGTGCGTAGGCGAGATAGGCCGCCAACTCGTCGACGCTCTTCTTTTCCTGAGGGTAGGAATTCTCCATCGTCGCCGAACTGATCGTCTCCATCGGTCGACCGGTCTTGAGATCGATGACTCGCGTGTGCGTGATCATCTCTGGATGAATATCCCAGTTGGGAAGCATCAATTCGCGAACGAGATCCAAACTGGACTTCAACTCCGAACGAGACCAACCTGGCAACTCCCGGTCGAGCCAGCCGACACACGCGGGATTTGGGACGATGCTGTACTTCCCTTTCACACCGTTGTCAGCGCACCACTCACCAAACTGGCGAACGAAAGAATCCGGGATCTCACGTGGCCAAGACCTCCACGGCTTCTGATACTCCGCGCGGTCCGGCCAAGCCTCCGCGAATTGCGGGTTGCAAAAGTGCCCCATGTTCACCAGGCACGTCGAGTCATCAATGATAAAGGAGAGCGGCACTCGATCGCGTGGCATCAACACATCGACGCCAACCGGTCGTTCGGGCAACGCAGGCTCAGCTGCAACCTCTGCTGCCACCGCGGATTCGGACGAGAGCATTCCCACACCGGAGACCGCTGTGGCAGCGACACCCAACGCGGAAGTGTGCAAGAAACGTCGCCGGTTTTGTTCCATCCAAATTTTGTCTTCATTCACTGGGGATTCTCCTGCTGGCGAACGTGGCATCATTGGCATTGCAATTCAACTCGATCAGCCCCCAGTGTATCGCTTCGCTACAGCCTGATGGTTCACGACCCAAACGATGTTCCCTACACAAAATCGACATTGAGTCGCGATGCTCGCACGCTCACGCGAGCGACGCTGACTTCGGTTCCCGGCTAGCGAACTCGCGAGATCTGCCAACTGAGTCGCACACCCATGGAAATCGCCAGCGAACACCCCAACATCCCGGGAACCGAGACACCAAATAACAATGGCGGCACCCCACTACTCCACAAGGAAGCTGAACCGACAAACAACGCTGTGGTCAGAATCCCCATCACCAATCGATTGACAATCGGTTCCAACCGACGGTGTTGCAGATGGATGTCGAAGTTGCCTTGCTTGAGACTGTGCAGTACGTCGCCCAAGTCTTTCGGCAAAATGCTCAACAGGTGATCCCAATCATCCACCCGATTTTTAATCCGCTCATAAACCCGCCGCGGCGAAAGACGACGACGCATCGCTTGCTCGCCATAAGGTTCCAACAATTCCGCCAAACTGAAATTGGGATCGAGTTGATGAGCGGTTCCTTCTAGCATCGCCAAAACCTTTAGCAACATCGCAACTTTGGCGGGCAAATAGATCCGATGCTCGCGGATGATCCTCGTCACATCTCGCAGGCAAGCACTGACGTCGAACTCGCGTAGCTTTTGATCGGAGTAGTCATCGAGCATGTCATGGATTTCGCTCACCAACGATGGTTCGTCAAAGTCACATGGCACATCGCCCAGTCGCACCGCGATCTCGGCAATCGACTCAGCGTCGCCAGTCACCGCCGCGATCAACGCGACTTCCAAGTCATCCTTGAGTGCATCGTCGATGCGACCGACCATGCCACAATCGAGCAACCCGATCACTTGTTTCGCCGGCGGCCCATCGCTCGAAGGATCCTGACTCGGAACATGACGGTTCAGGACCATCAGATTTCCGGGGTGGGGATCGGCGTGGTAAAAACCATCGCGAAAAATCATGTCGAGAAACACGACCGCCCCTCGGTGAGCGACCTCGTTCAAGTCAGCTCCCGATGTCTTCAACTCCGCTTTGTTCGAAACACTGATTCCGTCGAGCCGCTGCATCGTCAACACGCGTCGTGAACTCAGCTTTGGGTACGGCTTCGCAAAGTGCACGTCCGGTTCGTCCTGGAAATTGGTTCGGAACCGATTCATGTTTTTCAATTCGCGCTGAAAATCCAACTCTCGCATCAGCGATCGTTGAAATTCTCGAATCGTATCGACCGGGCGGTACTGCGTCAGTCTTTCGGATTGCTGCTCCGCGATCTCGGCCAACTTCTGCATGATTTCCAAGTCATTGACGATTCGTTGTTCGATCCCCGGATGCTGGACCTTCACAACCACATCGTGGCCATCATGCGTCGTGGCTCGATGAACTTGTCCAATCGAAGCGGACGCCATCGCGGTCGAATCAAACTTCAAAAAAAGTTCGTCAATTCCCGCTCCCAACTCGGACTCGACCATTGCGATGACCACTTCAGCCGGATCGCTGGGCGTATTCGCACGAAGCTGAGCCAACTCGCACGCCAGTTCCCGGCCGACCAAATCCTCGCGAGTGCTCAGGACTTGGCCCAGTTTGATGAACGTCGTCCCCAGCTCTTCAAACGCCACCCGAATTCGTGCGGCGGTTGTCATCGACTCGTCCGCCGAACCTCTTAAACGCTCAGGCCAAATCGACGGGACTCCCGACATCCAATCCGCCAAGCCATGCCGCGTCAGGATCGTCACCACTTCGCGAAAACGCTCGGCATTGCGAATCAACTGCGGGACTTCGATCAATTCCATCGGAAGTTGCCACGGTACAAAGGAAAAATCGGACGGCGTTTCACTTACCGTCCGACGCGAATTCGATCACGCCCATTCAAATCGAGATCGCAGCGTAACAACCGTGTGACCGCCCACAGCGTGATCAAAGTGCGGTGGTTCGCCACGTTTTACAGCGATGAATCCAGCGTTGCCTTCAACATCGCAATGTGTGCCATCACCGTATGATGATGCTTTTTCATGCGTTCGTGAGCGTCCCGCAAATGTTGATGGCGAGTTGCCTCCTTCACGTGTTCCGACATCGAATGTGCCGTTGGATCGTTTTGTTGCCGGAAATCGGCTGCCACGCCGTGTTCATGCTGCAGCGTGTTGGCTTCGTGGGAATCGAGCTGATCGACGTGAGCCTCGAGCGACGTCATGTGCTCGGTCAAACGCTCAGCGATTCGGTTCAGTTCCTTCAACGCGTTTTGATGATTTTGTTGCCAAATCTCAATGTCGTCACGCCACATCGAGACATCGCTTTCCCATTGGCGATGGTCGTGGTGCATGGTTTCGTCATTGATCAACACATCTTGTTTGGACATTTTTGTGCTCCTGTGAAGCGAGTAGTGTGTCACCGCGCAACAATCGCACGTCCCGTGCCGTCACCGCTCGTCATCACTGTCCGTGAGCAGGACGCGCCCAATTGGGTCTAGAATATTGCCATCAACTCTGGCCTCTAACTTTGCAGTCTAAAACGAACGCGAAGTTCTCCCTCGGATCCAACCTGCATATCAGCGAATTTTCGTGCCCACCACCAAATCGGAGTTCGGCAAATGTCCCTTCCGTCACCGACCGTCGTGTATCGAACGAGAAACTACTCAGAGGCCGAATCCGTAGCCGCGTTGCTTCTAAAGGCGCGGATCAACGCTCGGCTGAATTCTCCGAAACCGATTGGTCATATGGTCGAAGGTCCCGTCTTTGACATCTTGCACGAAGTCTTCGCTGCCGACTGCACCGAAACAGAAGTGACGCAATTGTTGTCACAATGGCGAACCGAGAACAAAACCTCCAATTCGAACCAACTACCGTTCTGCTATCACTGTGGCGAAACACTGACATCGATGAGTGCCTTCTGTCCCGCGTGTGGTCACGCCCTCGATTTCGATCCCGACACGAGCTCACAAACCATTTCCTGAAATGGATCGAACGACAGGTCGTCAATACCATCACTCCCATTGAAACCATTCGACTGCTGGAACAATCCGCAATGCGACCAATGCTTTTTCATCTCGGTTCGCTAGTGTCCTTTTACAGTCTCATCGCAGCGGTGCTTTGGTATGAGAACTACCCGACTCACCGGATCATTTTGGGAGCCATCGCGATCACGGCCGTCTTTTACACGATGGTGCATGCTGGCCCAATGATTCAACAATGGACGGGCCGGTCAGCAGCCAGGAACGCGCGTGCGGACATCGCTTACTACATCGTCTCACTGCTTGGAATCGTTCCATTTCTGCTGTACTTCCCCGACTCTGGGATTGCGATTTCAATGGTCGTTGTGGGATCCGCGATGGCTTTGGGCCGAATCGTTGGTCAACTATTATTCGGCGTTGAGCATTCAGCAGTCTCTGACATGGATTGAATCTCAACATCCAATCAAGAAAGCCTCCGGCGGGAACCTTTCGCCACACAAGTCGATTGCGAAACAACGACCAGCGACAACCTCTTTCCAACAAATCACCTCTCTCACCACCAAGCTTCCAAATGCTCGCCGCCCGTCTCTTGCTGATCTTGCCCGCATTGGTTTGTCTAGCCGGATGCCCCGGCCAATTAAACGATACGACGAAGAAGTCTCAAACGTTTGTGACAATCACGCCCGCGGCCGAGACCAAATTCAAAGAGTTCCTGCGCGACTCACCCGGCGATCACATTCGGTTGTCGATCAAAGACCACGGTGAGAATGGATTTGAATATGCTTTGAACCTCGAGTCACCGCCAATTCCGAGTGGTGCCGTCGTCCAAGACTGCCAAGGGTTTACACTCGCAGTGTCTCCCCGTGACCTTGTCTACGTCGAAGGATCCACGATCGATTGGGAGACACGCCTGAACGAACCCGACGGTTTTAAATTCGACAATCCCAACGCGTTCAAGTCCACCACCGAACAAGCGACGAAAGATCGACAATGAGCTCTCCCGGTTTAATCGAACTGCTGGTGATCGGACTCATCGCGCTCGTGACGCTCGGCATTCCAGTTGCCTTGTTGGTGGCGATCGTTCTGATTTTCAAACGCAAAGGTTGAATTGATCCTTCGCTGCGGACGCCCAACGATCAAGGACGAAGCAGGTGGGCGGCCAACTTCATTGATGCGCACGCACCGCCCGGTCGAGGGTTTTCATCCCGCCGGTGTGCCCGCCGCCCGTGATTGCAAACCGAATCACGACTATCATCGTGCGACACCTGCCAAGGGACGTCGCCCAGCGTGACATTGCGGGTAGCCAGCAATTCTCGCCCGCCTTCACGCGACGTGTCGCAGAACACCAAACCCAGCACGCTCACGCATCCACTGAATCGCCCCGAGGCGAACGAACGAAATGAAATCTATCACTCAACTTCTGTTCGGCCTTCTCATCGCGTTCGGCGTTCAAGCGAACTCTATGGCCGACGAACGTCCCAATGTAATTCTCATTTTCGCCGATGACCTCGGGCCAGGCATGCTTGGGTGCTATGGCCAGGTAGTCGTCACGACGCCCAACATCGATCGCTTGGCACGCGAAGGCATGAAGTTCAACAACTACTACGGGGGCGTCTACTGTGCCCCCGCCCGTTGGACTCTGCTCACCGGGATGCACGATGGTCGGAACGGCGGTTGGGCACAGAACCGAGCTGGATTGCCGATCTGGAGAGACGCGGGGCAGATCACGGAAGAGGAATATCAAAAGCGAATGGAGAAGCACAAAGCCAACTCCAATCCGATCGCGGATGATGAAGTGTTCCTCGCGCAGGTGGCTCAGCAGGCCGGGTACAAGACCGCCCAATTCGGAAAGTTGGATCGCGGTTTTTTGACTTGGAACGAGCGAGTCCAGCGATTCGGATGGGACTTCCACGAAGGCTACTACGATCACCAGCGATGCCACGGTTTCTACCCGCCTTATCTTTGGCGTAACGGCGAACGCTTTGATTTGCCCGGCAACACGATGGCGGATTGTGGCAAGACCAGTGAGAAAGGCGATGAACCGGTTGGCTATGGCGGCGAAACCTATTCTCAGAATGTTTTCATCGAAGGCATTCTGAAATACCTGCGTTCCAACCATGACCAACCATTCTTTCTCTATCACCCGACTCAGTTGCCACACGGTCCAGTCGCGATCCCCGAACTGCATCCAGACTTCGCTGATCATCCCACCATGAGCCTGGCGGAGAAAAAGTACGCCTCGATGGTCAAGATGCTCGACGACCATGTCGGTTTGATCATGGACGAATTGGTGACTCTCGGAATCGATGACAACACCGTCGTTCTGTTCACATCCGACAATGGCCATGAACTCTACTACGGCCCCAAACCAAGCTACAAGAAACAAACGCTTCCCAGCGGCGAACCCGCCAACCTCACCGACAAAAAATGGCGGTCGTCCGAGTGCGGAGACATCTTCGATGGAGCGGGCGGAAGAGCGGGCTTGAAGCGCAGTGGCTATCAAGGCGGCATGCAGTGCCCCATGATCGTGCGATGGCCAGGCAAGATTGAACCAGGTTCCGAGAACAACCTGCTGACCGCCCACTACGACTTTCTCGCCACGTTGGCGGATTTAGTGGGTGAGGAAAAACCCAGAGGCAAAGATGGCATCTCTTATCTGCCCACCCTGCTCGGACAACCACAAACCGAACATCACGAGCACGTGGTCATCAACAACAACTTCAATGCGATGGGCAGCCGGGCATTGATCACCGGCGAAGGATTGAAGCTGGTCGAAGCGGATCGCAGGAAGGGCATCTTCCAACTCTATGATCTCACCACAGACAACGAAGAACGCACCAATCTGGCATCCGGCTACCCAGAAAAAGTCAATGAACTGAAACAGATTTTGATGCGGGAGATCGATTCCCCACGCCCGGACTTGCAATAGAAATCTGACGACAACACCAAGCGGCATATTGGAAAGACGCCATGAAACAATCAATCAGTCTTGTCATCTTCGCGTTTTTTGTCTCGGTGGCGTGCAACACCATCGCATCGGATTCCCCCAACATCATCCTTTGCATGGCGGACGACCAAGGGTGGGGAGACACCGGGTACAACGGGCATCCACATCTGCGAACGCCGCATCTGGATCAAATGGCTGCCGAGGGCGTGACGTTCACGCGTTTTTACGCCGCTGCCGCAATGTGCTCCCCGACGCGAGCGAGCTGCTACACCGGTCGCAACCCTTACCGCTTCGGCGTGACCTTCGCCATGAAAGGCATGCTGGAACCAACCGAAATACCAATCACGACTGTGCTGAAGCAGCAAGGTTACACGACGGGCCATTTTGGAAAGTGGCACCTTGGCACGCTTTCGAAAACCGTGGGCGACCAAAATCGCTGGGGAACGTTTGCCAAACAACCCGAGCGATACTATTGCCCGCCTTGGGAACGTGACGTTGACGTCTGCTTTGTGACCGAATCCAAAGTCCCCACGTGGAACCCGTTGCTTCATCCGGGGCCCATTTCAAAGAAGCAATCTCAACAATCTTCTAAGCAAGGCCGACCGTACGGCAACGAATACTTCACCGGTCCGGGTCAGAAAGAAACCGACAACATGGACGGCGATGACTCCCGAGTCATCATGGACCGAGCGATCCCGTTCATCCGCGATGCGGTGCAAAACGACCGACCATTCTTTGCCGCCGTTTGGTTCCACACGCCTCACTCGCCCGTCGTCGGCGGTCCAAAGTATCGCGAAATGTATCGCGAGCAACCTGAACCGGCCCAGCACTATTACGCTTGCCTCACGGCGATGGACGAACAGATCGGACGCCTGCGTGCGGAGCTGAAATCGCTCGGTGTCGCTGACAACACGATGCTCTGCTTTTGCTCCGACAACGGTCCAGCCCGCCAGGGGTCACCACGGCACGTTGGATCAGCCAAGAACTTGAAAGGATTCAAGTTGTCAATCGACGAAGGCGGAATCCGCGTTCCCGGTTTGATGGTGTGGCCAAACAAAATTGACTCGCCGCGCTCCATCGATGCACCGTGCTTCACCACCGACTACTTCCCGACCATCCTGGATGCCATCGATGTTGAACTGCCGACCGACCGCCCCTACGACGGCACGAGTCTCTTGCCACTGGTCACCGGCGAATCAAGCGAGCGACAAAAGCCACTTGGTTTCCTCAATCGCGATGGAAAAGAATCCGTCTGGATGCAGCACCGCTTCAAACTTGTCTCCACCGAAAGAGGCGAGAAACTCTATGACATCATCGATGACCCTAGCGAGAAAACGAATTTGGCGAACGAGATGCCCGAGCTAGCCAACCGCATGAAAGATGATTTGCAGAAGTGGAAATCCTCCGTCATGGCGGACCTTCAGCGTGTGCCGTGAAAAGATAGACACCTCCGTCTGAACTTTCATCGCTGTCGATGTGCTGCGAAAACGTTGACACGGAGTTTGCATCACATCTGATTCCACTTTGCGGTCATCGGTGACCTGTCCGTTTTCAACAAAGATCACGACCGCGCCCGGATGTTACGCGGCGAACCGTTCCAGTCCGATCGCCCATCCCCGCCGGCGTGGACAAACTCCCGGCACCACCCACGAACGATTCAATGAATACTCCGAACGACTCGGCTAAAACGAAATCTCGAAGCCCAAGAAAGGCTCGTAGCAAGCTCCTGATGTTCGCGCGCCGCGCCCATCTTTACATCGGCCTGTTTCTTTTGCCGTGGGTGTTCTTGTACGGTGCCACCGGAGCCATGCTCAATCACTCGGGGTTGTTCCCTGAAGCGACCATGCAAACGGTCGACGCGAACGAGTTGACTGATTCCGGTTGGGCAACTTTCCCAAACCAATCCGAGCTTGCGGAGCAAGTAATTGACGCGATGCGCCGAGCATCTCCTGAGTCAACGATTGTGCTGGATCCCGATCATGCCGCCGAATTCACCAATGAGCTTGGCTTTCAATGGCAGGAAGGAGAAACTCGTCACACAGTTCACTTGAACCCGGTCGACAAGTCCGCTTGGGTAGCGACGTTCCCACAGAATCGAGAACCATTGGAACCTGTCCTGAAAGAGATCAATCGAGTGGAGCTCACTCCCAATCCGATGGCGATCGCGACGCAAACCGTTCCGACGGTGTTGGACGCGGCAGGTATGCAGCCCGCCGACAAACTTGAGCCACTTGGTTGGTGCAAACTGAACTTCCTGGCGACGGTCGATGATTCGCCAGTCCGTGTGACTTACGTTCTTCGCGACGGACACGTCGACGTCACCAGGTACACCGGCGAAGATGGCTATTCGCCGCGTCAATTCTTTGTGCGACTGCACACTTCGCACGGCCAGCCACCGCACTGGAATGGACGGCAGCTCTGGTCCTTTTTCATCGACGCCATGGCGATCGCGATGGTCACCTGGGGCGTGACCGGCCTGTTGATGTGGTGGCAGATCAAACGAACACGATTGATTGGCAGCGGTGTCATTGCGATCAGTGTTCTGACAGCAGCCTTCATGTACTACAGCATGATGGATTTCTATGCCGCCACGAAGCTTTGATTTCGCGGGCGGAAACGAATCAAACGATCACACCGCACCATCGAGGGTTGCATTTCGCCACCTGCCAGCTTACTTTTGCAACTAATTCTCAGTTGCAATAACCAAGCCAGCCCGGAACCGTCGGCATCGCCGGCTCTTCCTCCGCCAGCCAGGAACGTGACAACAAATTGTTGACATCTTTCTTTCGCGGAGGTGCCCCATGCGGCATGCCAAACAAAACCGGTCCAGCCGTTCAGCATTCACTTTGGTCGAATTGCTGGTTGTAATCGCCATCATTGGAGTCTTGGTCGGGTTGTTACTGCCGGCGGTTCAGGCTGCACGCGAAGCCGCACGGCGATTGCAATGCAGCAACAACATGCGGCAAATCGGACTTGCCTGCCACAACTACCACAGTGCTCTGAGAACACTTCCACCGGGCCGGCTGGTCTACGACGGAACTGGATCCACTGGAGATCCAACCAAGGTGGTGACCGGATTCTTGGCGATGATCCTGCCTTACATCGAAGGCTCGAATCTTCACGACACCTACGACCAGCACTTCGGTTTCGACGACGTCGCCAACCAACCCGCGGTCAACCAAAGGGTCCCCTCATACAGCTGCCCGTCCACGCCTGGTGACCAACCGATGCCAATCTATGCCGGTTGGAACGTCGGTTGGACGACCGACATCAACGGACTCCCGGACATCACCGGGATGGCGACGGACTACCAAGGCGTTCGAGGGTTGCATCATCTGCAAGAAACACCAACGGGTGACACGGTTCACGTGTGGGATTCGGACTGTGGGATCCTGAACGAACGCGGCAGTCGTTTCGCAGACATCCTGGACGGGACGAGCAACACGATTTTGCTGTTCGAAATGTCCGGCAAACCGGGGCACTGGAAGATGGGCCGAGAACAAGGACCGCCCACCAACGCGCAGTTCTACAGCTACGGACCTTGGGCCGGCAACAACGGCGTCGGCATCTACAACTGGTCACGAGATGGGCTCATGAAAGGTTGCGACACTTGCGACCAATTCATCAACGTCGACAACGAAGCCTCGCCATACAGCTATCACCCCGGTCTCGTGACCATCGTCTTGGCAGACGGCTCCACCCGAACGCTAACCGATTCGATCTCGTCCGAGATCTACACCAACCTCTGCCGCAAAAACGACCGAAACGTAATCGGAGAATATTGACCCCGATCAGACCTGAAGTGTCTTCGGATGGGAACGTTTTCTAAGTGGGAAACGGGATTCAAAACTGCACGCGCACACGCAACACTGAATCTCTCTATCCTGGTTTTGGCGTTGAAGTCGTGTTGCAATCGCGTCCTCGTCAAACCAACCAGCCCCCCACTTCAACAGCGATCACAATTTGATGGGCGTTCAGCGTGACCGAAAAGCCTACGGTTGCGTACTTCGCAACGACAGAAACCGTCTTCGTCAGCTGCTTGGCAAACACCCCGAACTTTTGACATCCCCCAACGCTTGGATCGTCGCTGCCGCCGTGCTGAACAACCCAGGCATTCTCGGCTGGCTTGTGTCGCGAGGCGTGAACCCAGATTCCAGGCTGGGTGCGCGATCCGATACACCTCTCATGCTTGCGATCTCGTTGCACAAGAACTCGATTGTCGAAACATTGCTGAAACTTGGTGCGGATCCAGACGCACGAGACGAGCTAGGCGACACCTGCCTTTCGAGAGCAATCGATGAACGGAACGTGCCCGCGATGCGAATGCTGGCGGACTTCGGTGCCGACCTCTCACTGACCGATTCAGCCACTCTGTGGTAAGGAGGCCGTACAGTTTTCTGATCCCGCTTTGCGGCAGGTTTACACGCGGCGCACCTCTCCCGAAACGAAGTTTCGGGAGAGGTCGAGCGACGCCGTTCAGGCGTACGCGAGGGTGAGGGCCGAGCACGGGAAACAGCACGCACTGTCCTCCCTGGAGTCCTCGCTGAACTCTCGTTTCCCGACCCTTCCCGCTGCGGCTTGTCGATTAAGTCGTCAACGAGGTATTAGCGTATGTAGGATGGGCACTCTTGCCCGTCCAAGTTGAGGATGTCGACCAACATTGGCCAACCTACAGCAAAATTGACTAGCCCGTTGCCAACGGGCGAGGTTCTCAAGTTGTTGCGAGCACAGCACTTCAAAACTGCACAACCTCTACGCTGCAAAGGCGAAGCTAACGGACGTGATCGAAGGCCTCTTGGACATCGGCGCACCGAACATATTGAGTTGGATTGAATCGATTGAATGACCAAATCTTGAATGACCGTTCAAAACTGACGAATACCATCATCGTTTTGATGGGCTTGGGATCGGCTTCCGTCGCAGCCCTGATGATCTCGATTGCTGCCGCGGTTTATACTCAATCAGGAGAATCGTCGCCGATGGAAGCACGAAATTGGTTCGAAGTAGTCGTCCACGACGACTCTTCACCGTTCAGTGAGATTCAACACTACACCGTTCAAGGAATCGATTTTTCACATCACTTCCGATTCCACTACGCCGAACTCGATGACCTGACTCCAATCATCGAACAACACGAGCTCAGGCCAAATCGCTCTGGCGATCCAATCCAGATCCACGGCCTGCCGAAATGGTATGCACCACCTTCCGCAAACATGGATTCCGCTACCTTCAGCCGCGACGGAAGCGAGCCAATCTTGTTCGTCGTTGATCATGCCAAACAGATCGCCTTCTTCGAATTCATTCACCCCTGAACAGAGTGCTGAATTCGAGATGGAATGACCGCGATTTATCACCCCAGGTTCATCAAACACGAACATCCCAACGAAGCTGCTATTATAAAACGCAGCGTCCAATTGATTCAGCAGTGCCGCAGCGAAACGTGCCGCGGCACCGCCGACCAACGCCCCAACCAATCCCCAGGTTTGACGAAATGAAGTTGATTGCCGTAGCTTCGGTTCTCCTGTTCACCGGTGTCGCCGTGTGCGAGGAACCTACCGTCCAATTGAACGACTTCCAGTCGAAGGCGGCCAAGCTTGCTGTCAAAACGTTCAACGAACGACTGTCATTTCTGGATCAAAGCATGCAGCAGCATGTCGACACCGCAAACGCGAAATTGCGGGAGGAGCTCAAGGCCGCACTCGAACAGGCGGCAAAACAGGAAGACCTCAAAGAGACCGAAAGAATTTCGCGGTTCCTGCAGGCTGACGCGCCGCCCAAACCCGACCATGAATCCGCTGCCGCCCGGGAGACAATCCGGAAGTTGCGGGCAGAAGTTGCTGAACTGAAAAAGCGGCTCGATCAGATGACGCAACCTGACCCTTTGGTGGGAACATGGAAATACCAATCAGGAAACGTCTGTCACTTTACCAACGACGGTTGGGTCGTTCTCAAAGGAGAACGGATTGCGGCCTGGAAACGCACCGGAGAGAACAGCTACGTCACCGCCTTCCTAAAGAACTTTGGTGATGGCAGTTCAGATGAGATGACCCTGGGCCCTGATGGCAAAACGATCATGGCAAAGAGCAAAAGCGGAAAGGGTTTCTCCATGTATCGGATTCCTTCGAAGTAGCAAAATCCCGATACCTTTGGCGCAGCACGCTGCACGAGTTCGCTGCCGAAACCGTTCTAGCTCGACCAAACAGGTTGGCCAGCAAGATGCGAAACCAACCGAATTCGCGAGTGGCATCCAACGTGCCAATCATCTTTTGGTGACTGGTGTCTGTTGCTGAAGCCGAGCCTGCGGCCAGCTTCCACCGCCCAAATTCTTTCGCGACGACTCAAGCAAATCAACCGCTCCACAACCAATAGAGAATTCGCATGACGCGTGAAGGTAGCGTCCAATGTCCGCAGTGTGGGCAAGTCTGTATCGATGAGAGGCACGATACGATCGGATGAACGCGTGCATGCAACATGTTCAACGCGAAATACAAGACGGTAGAAAATCTCTCACGCAGTGTCATCTCCCAAACGCCCGGCACCGCAACCCGCATTACGCCAGAACAGGTAACCTGGATGAAGCTCGTCAGGCAGAGCCAGATCGATTTCTTCCATTGTCACATCACCGACGGCTGTCGTTTGTTGTGGCTAACGAGGACCTGCTTCGACAACGCCTTCTGCCTTTGACACCTGTTCACGAAGTTCGCGAGCGACGGTGAGGTAATAGTTGCGAGCGGTCGCGTTAACCATGTTGCCGGCAAGCTTGGTCAGCGCATCCGCCTTGATCTGTTTCGCATCGTTGTCATCCGCGTTGATGGCGAGAAGATGATCGGCGAGCTGCGCGGCCCACTGGTTGTCGTCCTCGGCCAGTGCATCCCTGGCTGATTGCAGGAGCTTCTCTTTCCCTCCTGCCAATTTAGCAACACGCTCAGCCTCTTCCTTGGGCGGCAATGGGAACAGATTCGATGCGTTGCCGTCGAACCAGCCGAGGTAGTTGCTGAAGGTCTGGCGGACGCCCCAGTCGGGATGTCCGTAGAACGGCTGCAAGTATTCACTATTTGCCAATCGCCCAGGCAACTGCACGTACTCGACCAATTCGTCGGGTGTCAGCCCTTTGTTGATGCCCTCGACAGTCTTGTCGTGAATGAACTGCACGGCATCGCGGTAGTCGGTCAGAACCTGCTTGACCTCGCCCGCTCCGAGAATCGGATTCGTGTGACCGCCGACCAAGGCAACCGCGTCGTTGCCGTCCATTCTGCCAAGACTTTCCGACCACAGCCGGACGCTGCGTTGAGGAGTGCCGCGAATGGCATACAGGTTTGGAAACGATCGATAGAAATCGTCGCCGGCAAACAGCACCTTGCTAGCGGGATACCAGACGTACAATCCATCGTTCGTTTCACCGGGCGACATAACAAGTTCGAGTTCCAACCCGGCGATGTTGATTGTCTGTCGTTCGTTCTCAAGAAAATGAGTTGGATTTGTCCCCTCGCGGGACGAGAAAACTTCACCAGCACGCTTCGGATAACGAACCGGTGCGACGCCGTTGTTGATCCTCTGATCAGGCGGCAACTTGAATCCGGCTTGCCTTGCACCTCGCACGTTCTGGTACGTCAATCCACCGGCCTTCCAAGGTCGAGCTTCACTGCCAAAGTTAACGTGAGCCCAAATTTGCGGCCGTTCGTCGCCGAGAAACGCCGGTGCTCCGCCAGTGTGGTCCCCGTGCGAATGCGTGTAGATGATCGCCTTGACCGGCTTGTCGGTGATCTTGCGAAATTCTTTGACAATTCGATTGGCGGCCTCACCCATCATTCCAGTGTCGACAATGACAACGCCATCATCGCCGATGATCATCGAGACGTTCGATACGCTGTAGCCAACCGCAACATGAACATCGTCGGCCACCTCGATGACCTGCTCCTCAAACTGTTCATTCTGCTTGATCAGTTTTCTGGTCGCTTCGTTCACTTCCTGGGCTCGGATTGAATTGCCCGCAAACATCAGGAGACACAGAGCAACGATGATCTTCTTCATAAGACGATTCCTTCAAGAAATTTGGGTAGTGGACGAGGCAACGGGTTCGTTCGATTGAAAACCTATGCAACAGGACTCCTTGCTTCGTCCGCCACGGAAAGAACACATACGTTCGCATGCCCCACCGTTCCGACGAACGCACGTAGCAGCATGTAGTTTTCATAAGACAATCCGTCGCGCATCCTCGTAGTGGACGAGCCCCTCAATCAACAGGCTGTTTTGCCAATAGGTTCTTCTGCATCTTTCGCAGCACGTTTTGGGTCGTTTCCAACTCCGACTTTGAAAGGCCTTTGATCGCTGCTTTTCGCAAGTCATCTAAAACCGGCAGCACGGTTTGAAGTTTCTGTTCGCCGCGGCGAGTCAAAGCGATCATCACGATGCGAGCGTCCTCGCTCGATCGGGTTCGCTCAACGAACTTCTTATCAACAAGTCGATCCAGCTGTCGTTTCACGGTCGTTGGGTCGCGAATCATCCTTGATGCCAACTCGTTCATGCTCACCGCTTCCCCCGCATCCGACAGCGTGATCAGGGTCTGCGTCTCTTCGGGGGAGAACGGCCAACCGGCGTCCTTCAGCACAGCAGCCATTCCAGAACGAATCAGGTAAGCAACACGACCGATCGCGAAACCGGGCGATGATTCGGAATCAAAGTGCATAGTCAACTCCTAGCAGATCCTGAGTCGAGGCGGGCCTAGAAGGTAGTGGACGAGGCAACAAGTCCCGACGCTTGGCTGCCCGCAACAGAGGACTCATTGTCTCGTCCACCACAACAGCCCAAACCTTTCCCTGCGTTCTACAGCTAACAACCCGAGTGTCAATCCTCACGGCGAAAGAACGCTGGAACGCCGCAGAAGCGGTCATCGAAAGACAGCGGCAACGGCCTGTCACCCCAAAGTTTGAACTCGGGAATCACTCGTCGCCAAAGGCATCAGAGCAATCGCTCGTTCCGTTTTGCTCGAATGGGTGGCGGAAAAGGGCGTTTAACCGCGGGTTTTCGCTCTGGTCGCAACAGGAGTTGCTCAACCTTTTGCCGCAGTTCGTATTCAAACCCCGGCAAGAGAGAGCTCTTTTTTGGATCTTTGCCTTGTTTCGGCCTTGGATACACGAAAACCAATTCACGCAGAGCGTGCGGGTTCAGATCCGCCGGTTGTTCGCTGACATAGTCTTTGCTCTGGATCGGCGAATCCAGGTCCAGATCCAACAACCAGTCCGACTCCGCGTAACACGGAAGGCTCATCAAACCGAAAAGAATCGCTGCTTTGAAGAATCTCATGGCATTCGTCTCCCACCAAGTTTACGAACTGATAACGCCACCCTAGCGATTCACAACCATCCGTGTCCAGCGAACAACACAAACGGCCAACGGCTTCCTACCTTCGCTTCTGCTTTTGCAGCGACTAAATTACGACTTCACGCTGGTCCGACTGCCGAGACAACACTGCATTGACGTCCCAACCGACTGCCCGACCAGACCAGCAGTCAGCTATACCGCCAAATGCATGTAGCGAATGCCGTTCACAGACGCATGACCTCCCAAGTGTCCCAAGCCACCTTTATTTGGCCATCGACTGATTGTCTGACCGTATTCTATTTTGCTGGAGTCAATGAGTGATCCATCGCGTCGCTATCAAAGTCCGATCGTTATCGCGTTCCTACTTGGAGTCGTTTTCGTTCACCGGTTTGGTATTTGCAACCTTGTTCTTCTGCGGATCGATCACGCCGTCCCTGCTGCCTCGCCCTTACATCGTGCAAGGAATCCTGTCAGGGTTTTCGCTTGCCATCGGTTATGTGGTGGGCGTGCTCGCGACTTGGGGCTGGTCGTTCCTGGAATTGCCGCAGCCCGGACATGCACTGGCCCGACGTTCGAAACAAATCTGCATGGCAGTGGTGACGATTGTCTTCGCCACTTCGATTTGGTATGCCACCGAATGGCAGAACTCCGTTCGCATGTTGATGGAGATGCCGCCGCTCGAAACCACGGCACCTTTTCGCTTCTTTGCGATTGCGCTCCTCGTTGCGTTCATCCTGGTTTCGATTGCTCGTTGGATGATTCGCTTGGGCGTCTATCTTTCCAACTTGCTGCAACGCTATTTGCCACGTCGTATCGCCATTTCAATCAGCACTCTCTGTGTGTTGGTGCTGGGATTGATGATTGGCAATGGGGTGATTGCACGCGGGTTGCTTCAAGCCGCCGATCGGTTCTTTTTGCAAGCCGACTTGTTGATCGATGACGGCATTGAACAACCGACCTTGGAGCTTGCCTGCGGTAGTGAGCAGTCTCTGGTCGACTGGAAAGCGATTGGCCGTCAGGGCAAAGACTTCATTGGTGACGGTCCCAAGGCAGGAGAAATTGAACGGCTAACAGGGCAACCTGCAAAGCGTCCGATCCGGGTTTATGTCGGAATGCGAACGGACGGAGACGATCAAGCCAGAGCCACACTTGCCTTGGAAGAGCTGAAACGCGAGGGAGCCTTTGATCGCAAAATCCTGATTGTCGCAACACCCACCGGCACCGGTTGGCTCGACGAAAGTGCGGTCGACACGGTCGAGTATTTGCATCACGGCGACACCGCCATTGTCAGCATGCAGTATTCGTACTTGCCCAGCTGGATCACGATTTTGGTCGACCCATCTCGGTCCAAACGATCCGCCACGGCTTTGTTCGATCAAGTCTACGCGTATTGGACCACGCTGCCCAAAGAAGAGCGTCCACGGTTGTACTTGTTCGGACTGAGTCTGGGTGCGTTTGGCTGCGAGGAGGCAGCGGACTTGATGGAAACCTTTCAAGATCCCATCCAAGGTGCGGTCTGGAGTGGGCCGCCGTTTCCTAGCCGGCAATGGGCGTCGATTGTCAGCTCTCGCAATCCTGGAACGCCCGTATGGATACCAACTTTTCGAGACCAATCGATGGTCCGGTTCACAGCGCAACAAAACATGTTGGATACTGGCAAAGCTTGGGGGCCGATTCGAAACGTGTACATCCAGCACGCCAGCGACCCAATGGTTTGGTTTTCACCCTCGGCGGCCTGGCACCAGCCGGAGTGGCTTTCCGAGCCACGCGGACCGGATGTCTCGCCTGGTTTGCGTTGGTATCCCATCGTGACGTTCCTGCAAATCGCTTTTGATTTGCCGATGGCAACCAGCGTTCCACTTGGATACGGGCACAACTATTCGCCGTCGAGCTACATCGACGCTTGGGTTGCCGTGACTCAACCGGAAGGTTGGTCGCAGACCGATTTGGACAGACTCCGCGATCACTTCGCCACACCGACTGAAGATGTCCGGCTTCCGCTCCCAGGCATCGACCCAACTCTGAAACCTTCGGAGCTTGATTCAGAGCCGACCGAAGCGATGTAGCGACTTGGCCGCGTCGGCGAAGGGGAGCTTTTCAACATTGAGTCACGATGCAAGCAACACGTGCGCTGAGGAAAGGAAAGATCAATTGGATCTCAAGCAGATCGCATCCGCGCTTTCTAGGGCAAGAGAATCAGATTGAAAGTGCTTTCCGGATCAATTCGCTCGGCAAGTGTTCTTGCTCGATCCGAAGGTTGTTCTGGCACAGGTGGTAATAGCACTGCAGCTCACCCTCACAAAGATGTTCGACCGCTTGAGCTTCGCGCCCGTTACCCTTGGTAGCCAAATTGGCAAATTGCTCCACAATGGATCGGTCCATCAACCGGCTTTCAACGTGCGGAAGAACCGCTCGGAGTCGATCGAGAATGCGAAACCCGTCGGCATCCAAATCGCCCCAGTAGATCACTTTGCAATCCGACAGCCAGGAGATATCCGAAAGTTGAGTCACCCCGTTTCCCAGGCCTCCCAGGGTGAGCGTTCGATGCATCGAGGGCAGCGACAATAGACTCACTTTGTTCTCGACGATGATGACTCGCTGGTCACTTGCCGGCAGCTTGTCAATGGATTCGGCGGGCAATGAAAGCTCGTCGAAAGGCAAGCCCAGATCTCGCTGCAACTCCTCGTCGAGGACTCGAAGCAGGTAGTGCGGACGCGCGTAGCGAAGCCCGTATCGCGGCTCGAATTGGTCGTGGCCAAACCGGAAATCAATCGCGTCGGGCGGCAACAGCAGATCCAGCCAGATTGCCAGCCGACGACGATGTTGCTCGATCAGCTTGGTGGAAACAGGAACCGGCAACTCACGAGCGAAACAGTCGGGACGCGGATGCAAAAGCATGTGATCGAGAATGCTGAGCAAATCCGGAAGCACGTCGGACAGTTCCAAAATCAATTTCCAATTCGTCCCAGTTCGCAACCACTCGTCAAGCCTCGGTTGTCGATCCCGAAGCGTGGCAACGGCCATCTGAAGCGACTTCCAGTCACTCACCCGGTGACTCATTTCAACCAAGTCATCCATCGTGTCCACGAAGATCGCATCGGGAAAGTCATTCCGTCCATGCGTGCGACTTCGACGGGATCTCCATTCGATTCGGTACCCTGATCCGATCGCCTGCTTGCTGTGCTCGCGTAGAGACTCGACTTCCGCGATCGCTTTTGACAAATCCTTCGAGGGTGTCAGGTTGGCGGGAATTCGGTGTGGGAAGAACGCGTCCAGCTGGTGGTTCAACCAAGCCTTGATCGCCTTCCCAAACAGTCGCTTTGCTTTGTCCCGAATCTGTTCGGCTGTGATCATGCTTCCTGATCCGCGGCTCGATACTGCTCGGTCGTCAGGCTAATCAACTGGCTGCGGTGGGTGTCGGGATCTTTGATGATGTGACCATACGTGCCAACATAGCTCTCCGTGATCCGTGCCTTGGCGTCCAATGGCGCGACGATTGCCAATTGCAATCCAAAACGTTCAAACAGATCGAGTGCGTACTTGGCCCGGGTGTCATCGCTGCGTGAAAACATTTCGTCCACCATGACAAATTGAAATCGTTCGCTGTTCGGATCATCCAATTGCAAATCATACTGATAGGCAATCGCGGCCACCAACACCAAGAACGCCAATTTGCCTTTCTCCCCACCGGACTGCCCGGTGCCTCCGTCGTAGTAGCTGCCTGGTTCGCCTGACGCAGCGTCGTATTCACGGGCAGCGAACTTGAACCAATTGCGGACGTCGATCACCTTTTCTCGCCAGCGAAGATTCGCATCGTCGCGAAGTCGATCCACCAATTTTTCAATCTTTTTAAACGTTGCCTCGTTCGCATCGTCAGTCCCGTCCAAGGTGCCTTCGAGGCAGCCCGCCAGTTCACGTCGGAAATCTCGGATCTCGGCATCCGACGTGTCGCTCGGTTCCAAACGCATGTACGAGCTTGGATTCCAATCGAGTTGACGAAGGGCCTGATTCAGCGTTTCGATCTTGCTGCGAATTTCTTCGCGCTCGTCCTCCAGAGATCCATGCAACAAACCGATCTCTTGAAGCACCTTCTCTTTGAGACGTTGCTTGAACCGGCGTTCATGGCAAGGCAGATCGTCTTTGTTGATTCGCTCAGCGAGTTGTTCGAAGCTCGGCAATGCTTGAGGTGTTGGATCAAGCTCCGACTCGAAGACAGGGAATCGATTCAACAATTTGCTCATCGCCTTGGTCAGGTTGTCCCGGACCGGAACGATTCGCTCCTCCAACTCGCTGACACGGACGTTCAGTTCATCCGCAATATCTCGCGGCAACATCCCAAGATTCTCCAATGTCAGTTTACGTTCCCCCAGTTGATGGACGATCCCGTCGAAGAACGCTTGGGCGGAAACGAATCGATCGTTCGAGCGAGCCTCCTCGACTTTCGCATCGACTTGTTTCAAGATCCTTTCGCTTTTCCCGATTTCCGTTTGAAGGTTGGAGCGTTCCCCCACAAATCGATCTCGTTCGGATTCCAGCCCTTGGATCTCCGCATTGAGTGCCGCCAGCTTTGCATTGAGCTGTCGAACTTGATCACTCGACTCCTCCAGCTTTTGCTTTTCGAGCCTCAATTGAGAGGCTTCATAATCGTGCCGGTGATCGTCGATGGTGTCGAACTGCGTCACAGCTGATAGCTCGTCCAGCAGACTCAGCCTTCGCGTCGCCTGATCACTGCTACGACGCAGTGACCCCGCCGATGACACTCTGCGATCAAGCACCGCCCTTTGTTCTCCGATCGATCGTTCCAGTGCTTCTCGCTTGGTGCGATTGTCCCATCCCAAAACGAAGTGCTTGCGATCACCATGACCACCGCGATCGTCTTTCGAATGTTGCCGAAGGTTTTGTTTGACGTGCCGATGGATGGTCATCGCCCGGCGACCCGCCATCTGAAAATCCTGAATCGATTCGCATGCCAGATGATCAAACCGTGAAACGATCTCGCCGCGAACATAGGGAACCAAGGGATGGTCGTCGAGGTAGAGCAACATCTCCGGCAGACTCAGGTCCGTCGACCGTTGCGACGGAGCGGACTGACGGGCCCCGACACGATCGTAAGTCAATCGCAGACCTCGACCGCGTGAATCCGTCAGACGCTGAGAATCAACATAGCCGGACACCTTGGCATAGAGGTCGTCCGGGACCAACAATGTTCTCGCAAAGGAATGAAGCACCTGTTCAATCGATGATTCCCAGCGGCCATGATCTGGGTTGACGGCGATCAACTCGGCCGCGAACGGAAGATCGGTTGGCGACAGACGAAAGGCAGCGCAAAGCTCGGTGCGGATTTCGATGAACGCGTCGGGCAAATTGCCCTTTCGTTGACGAAGTGATTCCAGTTCGCTTTCGTCGGTGGCGAGTTCCTGACGCAGAACACCGATTTCATAGTTGAGTGATTCGAGCTGGTCGGTGGCGGTTTGTTTTTCAATCGCGATTCGTTGTTGCTGATCGCCAATTTGCCGGTGAACCTTTTCCAGTTGCTCGGGACTGGAAATGGGTTCGTCGATACCAACTTGCTTCAGTTTCGATTCATACAAGAGGCGTTTTTCTCTTTTGGACGCCGCATGCTGTTCTTCCTTTTCGATCAAAAAGGGAAGTTGCTGCAGTCTGGCTCCGCCACTGTGACGAATCTCATGATCAACAGACGCGGCTTCACCACGTTTGGATTTCAACGAGTGATCCAGCAGACTGATCTGTTCATCAAGATGTTCCATTCGCAGTTTCCATTGCTGACACAGCGGACGCAAAAGTTCGCTGGTTTGAATGTCAAAGAACAAACCTGATGCAGCGAGTTCTTCGCGAGCCGATTGCAGCTTGGCGTTTGTCTCTTGGAACCGCTTGCCTGTTCTTGAAATCGGGACCAGCAACTCCGACTGCTGACGCACCTGCACGAGTGCACGATGAGCCTCACTCAATTGGGCAAAGTGTTCGAGCAGTTTGCTGACTTTGTCGTTCCACGATTTCTTTTCCAGCATGTGATCGCGAATGAACTGATCGAGTCGCTGAACATCCTTCACCGCGACGGTCTGGTTGAAGATGTCCATTGCCTTGGAACGAAATTTGACCAACCGTTTCATCCACCCGTGATAGGTTTTGAAGTTCTCGGTGACATCAAATCCGCGGTCGATCAACGTGTTCTTGATGTCACCGGTGGAGGTCAGGTCGCCCAGGCCACCTGCGATGCTGCGAGGTTTCCGATCAAACGCGTAGAAGATCTTCCGATCACCGCTCGACGTCAAATACATCACCTGGCAAACCGTGAACGACTTGCCCGAACGAGCGCTGGCGAACGTGGCCAACAGCGCCGTGTAGAATCCGCTCCCTTCCCGGAGGTACTGAATCCTGGGCTTCTCGTCGCTGCCGGCGGTCCGGTCGTACGCACCGCGAATGTAGGTCCGTTCGTCGCGTTCTTTCTTGGATGCCCCAGCGGCGACGTTGTAGTTTCGAACCCCGGGACGAACCAACAACGTCAGCATCGCATCGACCAGCGTTGACTTGCCCGCTCCGTTTTCCCCCACCAACAAACAGGACGTCCCTTGAGGCGAGATCGAGTGGACTTGGCCATCAAAAGTTCCCCAGTTGAAAACCTCAAACGTCGCCAGACGGAACCCAGGTTTCAAACGTTCCGACACTTCATCGTCGTCAGCGAATAATTCGAGTGGTTGAGAGGGCTTCATGTTGGTTGGCGTCAAAATTCGAGAGACTGAGAAACGCAGCACGCGACAGGATATCAGACGTCAAGGTTCCCCTCTGCGTCCCTGCGACTCCCCGACTCCGCGTCAACTTCCTACAAACCGTTTACAACGCGATGGAAACCAGAATTCACTTTGCGTTCACAAAAATTGACCACCCCACATGGTCCAGCGCGATGGATTCGACGCAGAGGCGCGAGAGACGGGGAGACGCAGAGGGGTAGACCTGGGCTGCGAAAAGTGAAATCAACATGGCCGTTTTGCGGGTTTCCGACGAATGGGATTGATACAGCGGTTGGCGTTATTGAAAAAGTCAAAGTGTAAATTGACAATTTCAAAATGCCGGAAATTCGTGGATAAGATCGGATCACTTTGCATTTCCCAATCGACAATTGAACTTTTTCAATGAGCTGCATTAGGACCCGTCCGTAAATAAACTACCTGATTGGCATTGATTTGGTT
>TARA_R110002073_G_C9498989_1_pt1 | contig 24252 bp, 17 predicted proteins | sample TARA_R110002073 | Tara Oceans TARA_R110002073 (sample SAMEA4397174) | marine metagenome | biome: Polar Biome; feature: [DCM] deep chlorophyll maximum layer (ENVO:01000326); material: water (ENVO:00002006), including particulate matter (ENVO:01000060) such as... | depth 40 m | reverse complement strand
TGGAAAAAGTCGTTTTCAGCCCGTGATTCCCCGTGCAATCGCCCTGTCGACTGAACGCACACGAGTTTTCGTAATGAATTTGGCGAGCGTCGCGCCAAAGACCGCTTCCATCAAAATGTAGTAGAGGGCGAAGAATCCGAGCCCCACCAACGTCGAAACAAGTGACATCGTTGCCTCTTGTTCGGGAGTCATGTCGACTCCGTGCATTACGACGAACACGATCCCAACGACGATGCCGATTCCGAATGAAAATACCTGTACGAAAACCCAATCCAAAAAGTAGTTTGCCAGTCGCTTGTTCTGGGACGCGTAGGTGCCGGTGGCAAGTTCCGATGAGTCTGCGGCGTCGTTCAATGACGAAGCATAGGGATTGTGCCCACCGGTGGCTGCTGCTGGCATCATGCCGGGTCTGGGAGCGACGGTGACGGGCTCCAAGTCGGTTTCGGTAAGTTCATCGAACAGACCAGCGTCGGCACCGAGGGGACTGGCAACCGGTTGAGGCCGCCGCGCCGGAGCTGCGGGCCTTGCGGATGCTGACGCTGGCCGTGCCGCGGCGGCGGCCGGAGCTGCTCCCTTGGGGGCGGGCACTCGGAGCTGCTTGCCGCACGGGCATTTCACGGTCTTGCCCGCAGCCGTGTCAGGAACTTGGAGCAGTTTGGAACAACCCGGGCATTTCAATTTCATCGATCATCATTCCCATCGTTTTGGTTCCGGGAAAGTTTCCATCCGGAACAGCCAATTTCTCCGCGAATTGGTTCGCGACGATGGAGATGATAACCCAATTGATTGGTCAAAGATCAGGTTGGTTGTCAATTGCCGCACGATCTATCGCCGCGTGGAGGCTGAATGCTCTGATTTCGAGGATTTCTCTGGCGGGTGGGGCCAAACGGATGCCGGTGCGGACGAATTGATTTGGGAAGATTCCATGAAAAAACGCCCGGGGCTCGCTTGAGCTTCCGGGCGTCCTGGGAATCATTTGATCAATTCGGCAACGTTTTGCCGTTGAGATTATTTGATCGCACCGCCGAGGTCAGCAGCAGCGTCAACACCGGCGTCCACACCAGTGTCGCCAGCTGCACCGTTCAAGTTTGAGTTGACTTCGGTGCTAGCACCAGCGTCTCCATTGGGTGTGAAACCAGCGTCCACGTTGGACTCAGCGTTCGCTCGCGTTTCGCCAACAACGTTTGCATCGGTTTGATTATCGACTCGTGCGTCGGCGTTCACGTTAGCTTCGCTGTTTGTGTTAGCGGAAGCACGCGACTGAGTGGTAGCGTCCGTTTGAAGGTTAGCGTTGGCATTCACGTCACGGTCACCGTTCAGGTCGGTATCAGCGGATTGGTTCGTTTGAACCGCACCGTCGACTTCCGCGTCCAGATTTTCTGTGGTTTTGCCATCGACCGATTGACCACTTCGCGGGGGTGCCGCGTAGTCTTGATCGGCATTTCCATAGCCAGCTTGATACTGTTCTTGGCTACCGGTCGTGTTTGCGTTCGTTGCACCGTCGAAATAGATTCGTTGTCCGGAGACGCAGATGTACTCTCGGCCGCTGGCGTCATGGCGTAGCGTGTGGACACCTTGGCTGGTGGAACCATAGTGATTCACCGAGCCATGATGGTAGGTGGTTCCCGCATGGTGAGTCGTGCCGACCTGCGAACCACGGAAGTGATGTCCTGTTTGCCCGTGTCCTAGCTGACCGTGTCCATATTGCACGTTGCCGTGGTTGGAGTAGCCGTTGTGGTGCTGGTACCCGACGCCTGCATTTGCACCGACGTTTTGGTTGAACGATTGTCCATTGATGGTGGCGTTCTGGCCCACGTTGGCTCGGATGCCCTGGCCGGAGTACACGTTTCCGTTTTGATTTGCTCGGCTGTTGGCAATTCCATTGGACTGAATGGATGAGCTGGCTGCAGCGTCATCGACTCGGTTGCGGAAACCATCCGCGGCTCCGCGAGTGATGTTCTGGGCTTGGCCTGCGGCTCGGCTGACTGCATTGCCAGCTTGGGTCGCGGCGTTGTTCAAAACACCCTGTGCGCTTGCCATCGTGCCTGTTGCGACGAAGCCCAAGAACGCGGCGGAGTTGATGAATTTTCTCATGTTGTTTTCCTTTGTTGTGGGGTGATGGGGCACGGACGACGAAACGCTCAAAACGTTTGCGACGCCCAATGGGGGATGCCCCGGATGCGTCTTTGTTGTTGAGACAGTGAATGCAAGCTGTGTTCCGTAAACGCGAAAGTGAAAACAATCTTGAATAAGGCGGTGAAGATGGGTGGATCTACGCACTGCCGCGTATCTGTCCGCGACTGATCGGCTGGTAGGACGCTGTGACGCTTGCTCGAAATCGCTTCATCATTGGGCGAAAGTCGATCAAGCCCAGCGGTGATCGGTAGAAGTCGACTCGCTTGAGTTGCAAGCCGTCGAGGTTGCCGCCGCGAGCATTTTTGGTGTACGCGTGACTGATAGTGCCGGGTGGTCAAGCACTGCTGAGCAGGTGAGCACCGATCGCGGAGAGAAGCAGAGCGCCGGGAACGATGGCAACCGCGGTCCACAGCAAGTATCGCTTGAGAGAGACTCCGCCCGCAGCGGCGACCCCAGCGGTCAGGTGAGCGCCCACGCCGGGGATTTGCCGACCGAGGACCAGGAACCAAGGGCTGCCGGCGGGCCAGCGTGACAACCATGTTGGCATTTTCTGGCGAGCGTCTTCGGCGGACTCGACACCAGTCAACAGACGAATGGTCAGGAACTCGAGCGTCGATCCGAGGAACCAGCCCAGCCAGCCAAGCAGCACGGCGAACGGATAGGGATACAGGCCTCCGTTGGCGATCACGATCACGTCGGATGGGACCGGGGCGGCCGCGATCACCGCGTGCAGCGGCACCGTGACGACCGGAGCGATCCAGCCGAGACGCTGGTGCATCGCTCGCAGATCATCGCCACTGGTTTGGAACGCGAACCAGCAACCGACCAGCAGAACGATCGGCAACGCCACGCGAAAAATGCGTTTCCAGAGCGGTTGGCTCTTGCCGGTGGGTTGTTCTTCGGCGGGATCGGCGGGGGACATGCGATCAGCCTAACAGCTTTTCGCAGCGTTTCTCGGACACCTTCACGGCGGTGCCGAGGGGCTGAGCGAATTGGCTGACTCGGAGTTCCTCGATCAGCCAGCGGAATTCGCTGGTGCATTGTGATTTCGGATCCCGTCGGTCTTCCGGCAAGCCGTTCATCCAACGCTGCCATAGACGATCGATCAATTGTCGGCTGTCGGCATCTCGCGAAGCGGCACTGGTGACTTTGTCCAATCGGTAGGCGATTGCGTTTAGATAACGCGGCAGATGCTGCAGGTGCTGCCAGGGTGTCCACTGCACGAATTGATCTGCCACCAACCATTCGATTTGTTGCATGACGTCCGCGCGAACGTCGTTCATCTTCGGGGAGCTGGATTCTTCCCACTGGCAACGCATCGAGTGATACGCGTCGGTCAGTTTGCCCAGCCATCCGGCGATGTCTTGGGTTGCTTCGCCGATTCGCTGCGGTGCCATTTGGATGCGTTCATCGAACTCGGCTCGTTTTCGAACCACCGGCATCTTGCGACCCGGTTGGCTTTCGATCAATGCGACTCGAACGATCAGGTCCGCCAGTGCGTGTTCAATGACGGTGGAGGAGATGACCGGCGCGAGTTTGATTTTGGCTTCCGCGAGGGCGGGCAAGTGGCGAACTTGGGCACGCAAGTCTTTTCGGCAAGCGATTGCAAACAGTCGCATCATGCCGAGCCGGGTAGCGTCTTCCGCGGTGGCTTCGTCGGAGAACAGCTTGGTCGAGACCGAGTCGCCTTGATCAACCAGTCCGGGATACTGGGCGACTTGAACTCCGCCACGTTTGCGAACGACTTCGCGAGGCAACACGTCCAGTTCGAACGTCGTCATTTTGTCGCGAGACCAGTCCGCTTCTGGACCGCTGGCGGCAGCGGCGACTTCGGCGTCGTCGATCACGCGCGAGCCGAGCTTGGCTTTGACAGCGTCGACCCCGCGAGTTTTCTCGATGACGTTGCCGGTGTCGTCGACGACGTTGACGAGAAACTGCAGGTGTGGCTCGAGCTTTTCGTCTTGGAAATCGGACTCGACCACTCGGACTTCCGCATGCCGCGTCAAAGCTTCGCACAGAGTCGGCATGAATGGGACTTGGCCGCGTTTGTCGGAGATTTCTGCGACGACTCGGGCCGCGACGTCGGCGGCGGGAACCAAGTTGCGACGCAATCGTTTGGGCAATGATTTGATCATCGCGATGACCTTGGGTTCCAGCAGACCTGGCACCAGCCAACCGAGTGCATCGTCGCTGACTTGCGGGAGCGCGGCCTCATGGATGGTCAGGTGAACCCCGTCGTCCTCGGCTCCGGGACGGAAGTGATACTGCAACGGCAGACGCGATGACCCCGCGGCCAATTCGTCGGGGTAAGCGTCTGCGGCGATCGCGACCGAGTCGACGGATAGGATGTCTTGCGGACGCAGGTACGGCGTTGTCTTAGAATCCTCGTCGGGAGTTTCGGGTGGTGGATCCGCCAACCAAGCCGCGAGGGCGACGTCGTCATTCAGTTTGGACACCCAAGGCGGCGTCGGACTTTGCCGGTCAAACTTTTCCAATCGTGGCCGATCAGACACGTCTTCTGGCAATCGCGACGCATAGAAAGACAGCAAGGAATAGTCGTCGACCACCAAGTCACGGCGACGAGTTTTCGCGGCCAACTTTTCAATCGATTCAATTAAGCGTCGGTTGTGGCGGACGAACTTCGCGGTCGTCGGCAATTCGTTCTCCAACAATCCGTGCCGGATCAACAGGTCTCGCGAGGTGGCCGGATCGATGGGTGCCAGTGGAACGCGGCGGCGAACGACGACCGGCAAACCGAACAAGGATTGGCGTTGGTAGCAGAACGCTCCGCCGCTTTTGCGACTCCAGTGCGGGTCGCTGTAGGACGCTTTCAACAAGTGCGGCGCAACGGCCTCGATCCATCCCGGTTGGATCTTCGCACACGTCCGAGCGTATTGTTTGGCGGTTTCAACCAACTCGGCGGCAACGATCCACTTCGGTTTGGCATCGAAGATTCCGCTGCCCGGCCACAGGAACAACTTCAATCCGCCCGCACCGGTGTACTCGTTCTTGTCGCCGGCCATTGCGATCCCAGATAGCAAACCCGTCATCAAGGCTTGATGGATCAGAGCGTACTTGTCTGAGTCGACAACCGGTTGTTCTTGGTCGGCTTTGGCGGGATCCAATTCGGCATAGCGGATCTTTCCGACGGAGCCACGTGATTTGGACGACTTGTTCTTCGAACGACGTTTGCCTTCGCCGATCGAGGCCGCCATCTCTTTGAGTTGGCGATACACGTCCGACCACTCTCGCATTCGAGTTGGCGACAAAAAGTTCTTGCGAAGGATTCGCGTGAGCTTTCCTCGACTGTGATCGCTGCGCATCGTGTCGTAGAAACGCCACAGTCTCAGCAGCGAAAGGAAGTCGCTTTCGGGATCTTTGAATGCCGAGTGAGCTTCATCGGCGGCGGCACGTTTTTCGGGCGGACGGTCGCGAGGATCGGGATTTTCCATCGCGGCGGCAATGGGCAAGACTTCCGGCAGCACGCCCATCTCTTTGGCAGCGATCAGGATGCGACCAACACGAGGGTCGACGGGCAGGCGACCGAGTTGCCAACCAATTTCGGTCAGCTCTTTGTCTTCGTCGATCGCACCGAGTTCATGCAGCGTTCGCATGCCTTCGCGGATGGCTTCGGCACGGGGTGGATCGATCAGCGGGAACTCTTCCAGCCGACCAAGACGCAGCGTTTTGCTTTGCAGGACGACGCTGGCCAGGTTCGTTCGCCGGATCTCGGGAGTCGTGAAGGCGTCGCGGGTTTCGAAGTCTTCGACGCTGTACAGACGCACGCAGATGCCCGGGCCGACGCGACCGCAACGACCGGAACGTTGGTTGGCACTGGCGCGGCTGATCGCTTCGACAGGCAATCGCTGGACTTTGGTTCGTGCGCTGTAGCGACTGATTCGAGCGGTGCCCGAATCGATCACGTATCGGATTCCGGGAACCGTCAGAGAGGATTCCGCGACGTTGGTCGCGAAGATGATTCGGCGTTTGTTGCCGCTGGGGTGAAAGATCGCTTGTTGTTGCGATTGAGGCAGCCGAGCGTACAGCGGCAACAGTTCGACTCGGTTGGTCAGCCCCATGCGTTTGTAGTGTCCGGCAACCCGGTGGCTGACTTCACGAATGTCACGTTCGGTGGGCAAGAACACCAGCGTGTCGCCGCTTCCGTCTCGGGACAGCGAATCGAGACCGCCGATCACGTGACGCGAAAGATCGTAGTGACGCCCGTCGATTTCGGCGTCTTCGCCGGCGATTTCTTCCCAAGGAAGGTACCGCAGTTCGACCGGGTAACCGCGGCCTTCGACTTGCAGAATCGGAGCCGGGAGGACGTTGGATTCGTTTTCAGGGTCGCTGGCGGCTTCTTCGCAGTAGGTGCCGAAGTGTTCAGCGAAACGTTCGGCGTCGATCGTTGCCGAGGTGATGATGACTTTCAGTTCAGGACGGCGGTCGATCAGTTGCCGCAGGTATCCCATCAAGAAATCAATGTTGAGCGACCGCTCGTGGGCTTCGTCGATGATGATGGCGCTGTAGTTTCGCAGGTCGCGATCACTTCGGGTTTCCGCCAACAGAATCCCGTCGGTCATCAGCTTGATCTTGGTGCGATTGCTGGTTTGATCGCCAAAGCGGACTTGGTAACCGATCGCGTCACCGAGTTTGGTTTCGGTTTCCTCCGCTAAACGAGTCGCGATGCTGCGGGCGGCCAAACGTCTGGGCTGGGTGTGGCCGATCATGCCGTGTTCGCCCAAGCCAGCATCGAGCAGCATCTTGGGAAGCTGCGTGCTTTTACCGCTGCCCGTTTCGCCGCACACAACCAGGACTTGGTTTTCGGCGAGCAGGTCCACAATCGCGTCGCGATGGGCCGTGATCGGCAACTCGCTCGGGTATTTGATCTTGATTGGTGGATCCGCCGGACCGGTCGCACCGTTGGGCTGATCCTCGCCCGCGGGGCTCTCGCCTTTTGGAATAGATTCCGTCGATGCGAGGTCGACCGGTGGAAGTTCGACGTCGCTGGGCAGGGAGGGACTGTGCGGTTTCAGCGGGCTACTTGGTTTCTGATTCACTTGGATCCATCGATCGGGCAACTCGGTCCATCAATTCCTCGATGAAGCGTTCTCGTTCTTCGGGGGAAAGAATGTGATCGCGTTTGGCGGTGCGAACAATCACCCTTTTCAGTGACATCGCCGGGCCGCTGATCCAAGTCGATGACGGAATCGCTTCGGTGATGTCGGCGTAAGCGACTTGGTAACAGATCAATCCACAGCGAATCGATAGAGCATCGTCCAGCAAGGTGTAGCGGCAGGGGATTGTGAACACACCGGTCACCGCTGCGATCGCGGCGGACATCAGGATCATCGTGCCAGCCTCGTCGGCGCGGCCTTCGTTCAACAAATACGCGGCGAACGCGATGGCCATGAAGATCGGGGCGAGCAGCAGAACGAGCAGCCATCGATCGACGGCGGATGGGTAGACGAGCGGGGCAGTGTTTCTCATTCGAGCAGTTTACCAGCCGAGATGGTTTTGTTGACCGGAGGCACGCTGCGTTGGATTGCTCGTTCAGAGAGCCGTTCTGCCACCAATGTTCGGGGTTTTGGCCGCGAAATCCGCCATTCTGGGAACAACTGCACGAAAATCTTCAGTTTTCTGTAACGAACCGGAATCTCGCCGCAATTGATAGTGAGACCGCAATGCCCGCCATTAAAATCTGTTCATGACTGATCGTTCCCATCCCGCCGCAAATCGCCTGACCGCCGAATCGGCGGAGGAGCACTTTGTGCAGTTGGTGACGGAACATCAGCCGCGAATCGGTGCGTACATCCAGTCTTTGATGGGAGACGCGAATCGGGCGGCTGATGTGCTGCAGGAGACCAATTTGGTGCTGTGGCGACGTAAAGCGGACTACCAAGTCGGCAAACCGTTTTTGCCATGGGCGTTCGGGATCGCTCGTTTGCAGGTGCTTTCCAACCTGCGTGACAAACGAAGAGCCCCGTCACTGCTCGACGCAGATGTTGCGGAACTGGTTTCGACGGAAGTGGAAACCGAAGCTGAACGCTTGCACGACATCCAGTCGGCTCTTTCGGAGTGTCTGAATTCCTTGCCCGAGAAACGACGGCAGATGATTCAAAATCGATATTTCGAATCGCAAACAATTGATCAAATCGCCAACACGATGAGTCAGGGAAGCTCGAACGTCCGCGTGACGTTGATGCGAGTCCGACGACAGTTGGCCGAATGCATTGAACGTCGCTTGGCAACCGGAGGTGCCTCTTGAGTTCATCCAAAACCATCGAAGAGTTGCTGCTGGCCAGCGAAGAAGGAACGCTCAATTCCGCCGATCGTGAACAGTTGAACGAACTGTTGCGGCGAGATCCTGAGGCGCGTGCCAAGTTTGCTCGTTGGCAGATGATGACCATCGCGCTGCAAGAGGGAGCGTCAACGCCACCGAAGTTCGAGTCCAGCTCTGTTCATGCGGAAAGCATTGTTCCAGCGGAAGCCAATCAAAGTGTTTGGTCCGAACGTCAAATCTATCGATGGGTGATCGCCTCAGCCGCCGCGTTGTTGATCGCGGTCACGTTCCGCTGGGTGCAACTCGAAACACGTCCTTCCGTGCCTGTCGCCGAGACCGCGGTTGCGAATGTTCGCACGTCGGCCAGCGAGCCCACGTCATCCGGCGTCGCGGTTGTCACTCAGTTGGTCAACGCGAAAGATGCGGTGATTCGGGATGCGTCTGGAACAAATTCAAAATCGCTCAGCGTCAACTCGGCTCTCAATCCTGGCTCGGTTCGTTTGGAATCGGGTTGGGCTCAAATCGAATTTTTAAACGGCGCGACGGTCGTCCTGCACGGACCCGCCGAAATGGAATTGGTGTCGGCCGCCGAAGCCATCATGCATCGCGGACGCATCCGAGCGGAGGTGCCACCCGCGGCACGAGGGTTTGTGGTGCGAACGAATGACATGAAGGTGGTCGATCTTGGTACGGAATTCGGTTTAGAAGTTTCCGAAGAAGGTTCCAACGTTCAGGTCTTCGACGGCGAAGTCGAATTGCAAGTCGATGAAGATCAACCGCAATTGGTCGGAGCCGGGAAATCGCTGCAACGTCGAAGTGGCATTGGTATCGGATTGATCGATTCGCCGATGACGCCCGAGCGATTTGTCGACGCGGCGGAACTGCAACGTCTCGCGGAAACGCAAGAAAACGAACGTTATCAACAGTGGCGCGAGGCAAGCGAAAGCCTTCGAAATGATCCGCGATTAATCGCCTATTTCGCGATGGATTCGCCGCTGAAAGGCCAGCGGTTCCTGTCGAACGACACGGTTCCGCGAAACGAGGATTTGGACGGCGCGATTGTTGGAGCCACCGTGACGAAAGGCCGATGGGACGCCAAGCCCGCATTGCAATTCAAGCGTCCTGGTGACCGGGTTCGTGTGAATGTGCCGGGCGAATTTGGATCGCTGACGATGGCGACTTGGGTTCGCATCGACAGTTTGGATCGTTGGTACAACTCACTGTTTTTGACGGACAGCTATCAGCTCGGCGAACCTCACTGGCAGATACTCGATACCGGTGAAATTCATTTTTCCGTTCGAGCATCCACCGAAGCAAGCGAAGACCAACCGAGTGTTGGTCCACCGCACCACGTCGCGCTGTCGCCATCGTTTTGGAACCCGTCGCTCAGCGGTCAATGGTTGCATTTGGCGGTCGTGTACGACGTCGAGAATGCCACGACGACTCACTATTTGAATGGGGATGTCCTGAGTGTGGACCGCATCCCCGATCATCAACTCGTTCGCACCACTCGTATTGGAATGGCGTCGATCGGGAACTGGTCCACACCTTTGGAACCTGATGAACATTTTGCCATTCGAAATTTGAACGGCAGCATGGACGAGCTGGCTATTTTTGCCGCCGCTCTTTCCCCCACAGAAATCAAGGAAATGGTTGAACATGGAAAACCGTGATTCATGGATGCAAGTTCTCACTGCATCATTTGCTGGACTCCTGATCGGCGGCGGATTGTTTCTGTCGCACGACGGCGCGATGCTGCACGCCGAGGATACGGTTCATGCAGTCGGCGATGCCAATCATTCCGCGGAAGACATAGAGCGTTTGTTCACGCTGAAGGTCATGCCTTTGCTGACTGAAAAGTGCTTGGGATGTCACGGCACCGATGCGGACGACATCAAAGGCGACTATGACGTTCGCACGCGAGATGCGTTGTTGCGGGGCGGTGAGTCGGAAGAAGCGGCGATCATTCCCGGCAACGCCGAAGACAGCCCGTTCTTTTGGGCGGTCAATTGGGATGGCTTGGAAATGCCGCCCAAAGAGAACGATCGTCTGAACGAGAAGCAAATCGAAATCGTCCGCATGTGGATCGACGCTGGGGCGCCTTGGCCAAGCGATGAACGGCAAGCAGAAATTCGCAAAGAAGAGTCGATGGTCGCCGAGAACGAAGACGGCGTGCTGATGGCGACCAGTGGCGGTCAAGGCGATGAGTGGACTTATCGTCGTTACAACAAAGACGAAGTGTGGGCGTTCCTTCCTCGCCAAACGGAGTTCGAACACGACAGCGTCGATGCATTCGTCAACGCGAAGTTGGATGAAAACGGTTTGGAACCGGCTCCCGAAGCGGATCCAAACACGCTGATTCGTCGCGTTTATTTCGACATGTTGGGATTGCCGCCAACTCCCACTCAGAAACGCGAGTTCCTGTCGGCTTGGGAAACGGACTCGGAAGCAGCCTGGAATAACTTGATTGAGGAATTGCTCGCCAGCCCTCACTACGGTGAACGCTGGGGCCAGCATTGGTTGGACGTCGTTCGATACGCCGACACGGGCGGTTTTTCAAACGACTATGAACGCTCCAACGCTTGGCGATATCGCGATTACGTCATTCGCAGTTTGAACGAAGACAAACCGTACAACGAGTTCATCATTGAACAAATTGCAGGCGATGAATTGCATGCTGATAAACCGGCCGACGATCCGGATCGCGTGGAAGCTTTGATCGCAACCGGGTTCCTGCGAATGGGACCTTGGGACACCGCCATGGTGCCTCTGGAAGAAGCACGTCAGATCTTGCGAGATGATATGGTGCACAGCATTGGTCAGTCGTTCTTGTCGATGCCGATGCGTTGCTGCAAGTGTCACGATCACAAGTTTGATCCCGTGCCGACGCAAGACTACTACCGCATGTACTCGGCCGTTTCGACGGCCCAGCCCGTTGAGGCGGAAGCTCCTTTCTTGGCCGAAGAGAATTTGGCCGGATTTGAGGAGGGCAAGCAGCAAACGCAAGCGTTGTACGACTACGCGAAAACGCGTGCGGATCGTTTGACTCGTCAGCGTGAAGAAGCAGCCCGCGAGTGGTACGCCGAACACGGCAAAGAATACAAAGCGTTGAACGCTCGGAAGGACGATCCAGACGCAGAAAAACCACCGCGTGCGGTTGGACTGAGCGAGATGGAACAGGGCCGTTTGAAGGTTCGGGAGCAAGACGTTTGGATTTGGAATCGTCGCCTGGAACGCTATCAGCCGATGGTCCAAACGGTCGTCAACGCTCAAGACACCTGGATGAACGCTCGGAAACTGCGTGCACCGGAAAAGATCAAAGAGGATTGGCGTCCTGAATCGTTCATCTTCAATGGTGGATCGTTGGCCGCGCCAGGGGATCCGGTAACACCGGGTGTGCTGAGCGGTTGTGGTTTGCCCGTCGAAGGTGCTCCGGAGGATGACCCTTATGCGTTGCCCGATACGTTGAACGGACGTCGTCTGGGGTTGGCGAAGTGGATTGCTCATCCCGACAACCCAATGAGCACGCGTTCGATCGTCAACCGAATTTGGCAACATCACTTCGGTCGTGGAATTGTGGCGACGCCTAACAACTTCGGCGTCAAAGGTGCCTCACCGACTCATCCTGAATTGCTGGACTGGATGGCGGATAAGTTTGTGAAGAACGGTTGGTCGATCAAGTCGATGCATCGGCTGATTTTGCAATCGGATGCATACCGTCGAAGCACCGAGCATCCATCCGCGGAAAAGGACGCCGACAACACCTGGTTCGCTCGCTATTCACCACGACGGATGACGGCCGAAGAAATTCGTGACAGCTTGCTTGCCGTGACCGATGAATTGAATCCTGTCGTTGGTGGCTTGCCAGCACGGCCTGAGATCAACATGGAAGTCGCGCTTGAGCCACGAATGATTCAGTTCTCCATCGCACCGGCCTACCAGCCATCGCGAACGCCGGAAGAGCGAAATCGTCGATCGATTTATTCGTATCGTGTGCGTGGCCAGGCGGATCCATTCCTGGAGGTCTTGAACAAGCCCAACCCAAATGATTCAGCGGACCTTCGCGATGCCGCTTCCGTTTCGCCGCAAGCGTTCACGTTGCTCAATAGTGACGTGATGACCGACCGATCGATCGCGATGTCGGTACGTCTGCAACGGGAAGCTGACCAGGTGACCGATCAGATCAACCGAGCGTTCGAATTGACGCTGGGACGTTTGCCGACCGATTCGCAAATGCAGCGGATGAAACGCTACGTCAAAGACATGACCGAATATCACTCTCAGATCAAGCCGAAACCTCGGACCTACCCAACCGAGATCACGCGTTCCTTGGTGGAAGAGTTCTCAGGGCGTCCGTTTGAATACACGGAATGGTTGCCATCATTCGAGGACTACCAAAGCGATTTGAAGCCTTGGGAAGTCGATGCGAAAACGCGAGCGATCGCGGACATGTGTTTGGTGTTGTTCAATGCCAACGAATTTGTGTTCATCGATTGAACATTGAACTCCAATCGAAACCACACGAGCCCACTTCACGCCGGAAACGGAGTCGAGTGGGCTCTTTCGTTGGGTTTTTGAGCCGATTGTCGGACGAGAACGTCGAAGGGCAATTTCTCCGACATTGGCACTAGACGTGCTGGTAATCTGATGTGGACATTCTCAACTGGCACTCATTGATGGATTTGCATGGTGATTTCTTCCACTGGATTGGCTGCTGCCAATAGAGCTGAGTGTGCGGTTGCATACGACAGTCGATTGATCGACCGCGATTCGGTCATGGAACTGCATCGTGGATTCTTCAGCGATCAACCTTCGCTTCCGTCGAAGTACTTCTACGACCAATCTGGTTCGGAATTGTTCGATGAAATTTGTGAGCTGGATGAGTACTACCCGACGCGGACGGAAGCATCGATCATGCGAGAATGCGTCGATGACATGGTTGACGCAATCGGTTCCGCGGGTCGACTGATTGAATATGGAAGCGGCAGCAGCCTGAAGACTCGGTTGTTGCTGGAACACATGCATCCCGATGTGACCTACGTTCCAGTGGACATCTCCGGCGATTATCTAGAACAAGTCGCGGGGAAGCTTCGACGAGATTTTCCGAGTCGTCGAATCGCTCCGATCGCGGCCGATTTCACTCGCCCGTTTCGATTGCCCAGTTCCGATGCGATCAAGTCTCGCGATGTGGTCTATTTTCCGGGATCGACCATCGGGAATTTCCGACCCGCATTCGCGGCGACATTGTTGTCTCAGATGAGGAACCAAGTCGGCACGGGCGGTGGTTTGTTGATCGGATTCGATCTGCAAAAGGATCCATCGGTTTTAGAAGCCGCCTACGATGATCGACGTGGTGTGACGGCGTTGTTCAATTTGAATTTGTTGCGGCACCTGAATCGTGTCGCCGATGGCAATTTCAATTTGGACGCCTACCGACATGTCGCTCTGTACAATGATCGCGATCATCGGATTGAAATGCACCTGGAAAGTTGTCGCGAACAGCAGGTGACACTGGCCGGACGATCTCGAACGTTGGCAAAGTCACAACGCATTTTGACGGAACTGTCTCACAAGTACACGATTGACGGTTTCACCCAGATGGCCGCCGCGAGTGGTTGGAAACGGGAGCAGATTTGGATGGATTCGAACGAGTACTTCGCCGTGGGGATGTTTCGCTCGTGAGTGATTCGATGCTCAATGCTTACCGGCAAGTGCGAGAGCACTCGCGAAAGATTTGTGCGCCGCTGGAAACGGAAGACTATGTCATTCAGTCGATGCCGGATGTTTCGCCGACGCGTTGGCATCTGGCTCACACGACTTGGTTCTTCGAAACGTTCTGCTTGAAGAATTTGCCGGATTACGTGCCGGAGCAGCCTGAGTTCGAGGTGCTGTTCAACTCCTACTACAACTCGGTCGGCGAGCAATTCCCACGCGATCGTCGCGGTTTGCTTTCCCGACCGACGGTGGCGGAAGTTTGGCGGTATCGAGACCAAGTTGACGAGGCAATGTTCGAATTGCTTGAACGTCCCGACCGTGATTTGATCGTGACGGATGAGGTTCTGCGGACGGGCTTGAACCATGAACAGCAGCACCAAGAGTTGATGCTGACGGATTTGTTGCATGTGTTCTCGTGCAATCCATTGCATCCCGTTTACAGTTCCGACGCGGTGCCCGAATCTTCGCCCGTCGAGGATTTGCAATGGATCGAATGCCCTTCAGAAGTTGTCGAGTCGATTGGGTTTGATGATTCGTCTGATGGTCCCTTTTGTTTCGACAATGAGCTGCCTCGACACTCGTCACTGTTGTTGCCTCATGCGATTGCGAATCGGTTGGTGACCAACGGTGAGTATTTGGAGTTCATCGAAGACGGTGGTTACGAAGATCCTTCGTACTGGCTGTCCGTGGGGTGGTCGACCGTGCAATCAGAAGGTTGGCGAGCACCGATGTACTGGCACCTCGGTGAAGAAGGTTGGCACCAGTTCACGCTCGCGGGCTTGAGGCCGGTGGATGAGAACGCTCCGGTATGCCACGTCAGTTATTTGGAAGCTGACGCGTTCGCACGTTGGTCGGGATGTCGGTTGCCGACGGAGTTCGAATGGGAAATTGCCGTTCGCAATTCGGGTGAGTCGATCAAGGATGCGTTTGGTTCTCGTTGGCAGTGGACCGCTTCGGATTATGCTCCGTATCCGAAGTACGCGGCTCCCGAGGGAGCGATCGGCGAATACAACGGGAAGTTCATGTGCGGACAAAAAGTTCTTCGCGGTAGCTCCGTTGCCACACCGGAAGGTCACGCACGTTTGACCTATCGAAATTTCTTCCCACCATCGATGCGCTGGCAGTTCTGCGGGATCCGATTGGCAACGGATCTGGATTGAGGACGGGCTAGGGCCGGCGTGAAGTTATGGGGATCATCGCTGACGCGTTTTGAATTTGCGTTTTTCTTTGAATGGCCAACGGCTAAGTTCAATCTCAAACGCGTGGGTTGATGTTGGCCGTTGGCCAACAGAACCGACTGCAAAATCGCAGATTCAAAACTGACGCTTGTCCTTTTTCCGGTCAACCCATTGGTGACTGGACGCACGATAAACACTGTGTTTGCCCAGCTTGGAGGCGATTTGGTCGCTCAGCGTGTCGACTTTCGACGATGCGTTCTCGCCGGTTTCTTCACCAAACAGATTGAGTTGCTTGGGAGCGTCCGCATCGGTCAAACCACCCAGCGAGATTCCGAGCAATCGAACGCTGCGCGGTTCACGCGAACGCATTTCCAATAGCAACTCTTCGGCGACCTGCAGAATCTCGAGAGTGCTGTCGGTGGGTGCGGAGAGCTTGCGAGCGCGACTGAAGGTTTGAAAATCTTCACGGCGATACTTCAATGTGATGGTCGACGCCAAGCGGCGGGCGCGGCGCAATCGTCGTGCGGTTTGTTCGGACAAGTAGCTGACGACCGCGTTGAGCGATTCGATATCGGAGAGGTCTTCTGAGAATGTGCGTTCGTGACCAATACCCCTGGCCAAGTGATCGACCACGACTCGTCGACGGTCGATGCCGTTGGCAAGGTTCCAGAGGTGTTCTCCCCAACGACCGAGTTGTGACTTCAACGCTTCCACTTCTTTGACTCGCAGATCCGCGATCGTGCGATATCCCAACCGTTGCAATTTGGTTTGCCCTACCTTGCCAACGCCCCACAATCGCGAAACCGGCAATGGATCGAGGAATTCACGAACGCCATCGGCGGGGACTTCGACGAAGCCGTTTGGTTTGCCTATGTCGCTGGCAATTTTCGCGACGAACTTCAGCGGCGCGATGCCAACGCTGGCGGGCAAATCCAACTCCCGCCGGATCGTCTCTCGAATGTTGTTGCCGATCTCGCGAGGTGAACCGTGCAAACGAATTGTGCCGGAAACATCGAGGAAGGCTTCGTCCAACGAAAGCGGTTGGACGACGGGCGTGAAGCGATGAAAAATCTCCCGGACGGCTCGGCCAACCGAGGCGTAGTGATCCAAGCGTCCGCGAACAAAGTCCGCGTGCGGGCATAGCTTGATCGCTCGACTGCCCGGCATAGCGGAGTGGATTCCATACTCTCGAGCTTCGTAAGACGCCGCCGTAACCACGCCGCGTCCTTCGGAGCCGCCGACGACGACCGGGCGCCCACGGAGTTCCGGTCGATCGCGTTGTTCAATGGACGCGTAGAAGGCGTCCATGTCGACATGAAGGATCATGCCTGTTGGTTGTCGTTGGCGGATTCACTGCCAACCGAATCGGGAATGCCGAGCGGTCCGGTCTCTTCGATCGCCGTGAGCTGTTCGTCTCTCTTGGCGACGTTTCCGGATTGGCGCTTGGTCCAGGTGGGCGCCATTTGCCGAGCGACGGTGGCGGAGAGCTCCGGTTCAAACGCGTGCTGTTTGAGGATGGCCAGGGAATCTTGCAGGGGGCGAGAGTCTCGCTCGATCCATTCTTCGATGCCGTTGCGTGACAAGAAGAATGGGGATCGATGATGCCCGTGTTCCATGACGGTTGGCAACGCCGGTCGCATGATCAAAGACATCGTGAAATTCGGCGGCGCTTCTTCTTGAGTGTCGTCCGTTGCTTCTTCGCGGTACCAAGTGAAGATCGCAGCGGCGAATAACGGCGAGTCTGGCGGCACGGCGAAGTCGACTTCGGTTCCCGCGGTTTCGCCCCAGTAGCAAGGTTCACGGAAGCCGGTCATCGGAACGATGCAGCGATGTGACTTGATCGCGGATTTCCAAGGCCACTTCTCGAGGTTTTCAACCCGAGCGTTTGTTAGCACACGACGCTGTGATTCAGGTGTCTTGCCAAAGGGGACCAATCCGAATGTCATCGGAAGAATTTCAATGGTCCCAGACCGATTGACCGCGATCGTCGGTGCCGGTTTTCCAGGGAAGACATCTTCGTTGAACTCTAACTGCCGGGGTGGAGCAGCGTCGAGCGATTGCGCCAGATGGGCAAGATCAGTTTTGATGTTGAATCGATTGCACATCACTCCTCCCTGCAGCCCTGGAAATGTTGAGCGTGAACACGACGAATATGTTCGTTCGTTGTTCCCGTCGACCCATCGCAGTAGAACGATTGCTCAGAACGTTGTCCATCAGCGCAGAGAGAGGGTTTTACGAAGTGGTCGAACTTCTGAGCAATGAACCGAAACAGCGATTGTTGGTTCAAATTCCCTTACCAAAGGTTGAGTTCAGGTTCAGCGACCGGTCAGCATACGGTCGTACGCAGGCAACTTGAACGACCGCGAAGAGTTCCATTAGCCTATGGCGTCTTAAGCGTTCAATACAGGTTCGATGATGGTTGTGGGGCAGCAATTCACGAACAGATTCTTTCGTTGAAGCCGGAGATTGGGATCCGATGAGACATCCGCGACAAATCGCGTATGAGTGTTGCTGTGCACTCAGTAGTGATGCTCCCCTGGTGGATCGACTTTGGCAGTGCCACCGCGCGTTTGAGAAGCTGCAACCGGAGAACACGCCCGCGGATTTGTTGCCAGTAGTTCGTCGCTACAGGCTTCGTTTGAAGAATTGCCCCCAGCTCACCGTCATTGAACGCGAGAACTTGGCTCGCGACATCTTGGTCAGGTTTTGGGGCGAGATGTGTAAAGGCCGTGTCTGCGGCTGACCTGTACGGTGAATCAGTCGCACCTTCCAACCTGAAGAGCAGTCTACTCGTGATGCGTCACGGAAGAGGCATTGCAAAGGACGTGTGTCACACCACGCGACCGACGGTATCCAAAGTCAATGCACTACGGGAAGGCGACAAAATTTAAAGCCGCGACGAGGCGATTTGCCTGTCATTCCCGAGCATCACGGAGGGTGGCTGAGGGGACTCGAACCCCCGACCTTCGGAATCACAAACTATCTCGAAGCCGTGCATAAACGTCACGCTTTCCAGCGTTTTACACGATAACGAGCGTTTTTGGCCGTTGCAAGGCGTCGCACTGGCATGCACCGAATTGCGGGGATTCGCAGTAATGAATACGATGGCGATCCCCAAAACGGTACTGCGTATCACCCACCCACCCCAATGACTTAGGAACTTCGCCCAGTCGTGGAAGCAGAAAGTGAGCAATCAGGCGAAGTTCGAGTCTCAGAGTCCAAGCCAGGCGAACAAACGAGTTCTGCCTTTCCAGATGCAAGTCTGCGGAAGCACCCCAACTACAAGGCCCGGCGGATCGTCAATTGGCTTTCTAGGAAGGTTCCATCGAGACTAATCATTCGTTGGTCTCGTGGTTTGCTGTACGTGATTTCGCTGGTGCTGACCTTGATTTTCGCGTTGCTGGGATTTGTTGAAAACCGCGCAGATCCGCCGCCGGTATCCATCTACATGGACTTCATCCCGCCAGTTCTGAATGGAGAATCACACCGGCAAACTGAGCCTGAGGTTGCGGGGATCATCGATCAGGCTACGACTTGGCTGGCCAATAGAATTCGCGGGAGAAAGCTTCTTGTCGCGGCGATCGTCGGGGGATGTCAGATTGTCCTGACACTTGTGCTTTTGTTCTTGCGAAAGAGCAGCGCGAGTGATTCTCGCCGAAGAGAAAGTGCGCAGTCGATGCTCGATCACTATTTCCAGCGTCTTTGCCCAGTCGACCCAGAAGAAAAGAAGGTCTACCGCCTAACACTTTTTCGATGCCGCAACTTTTTCTTTCTGGGGAATTGGCTCGGGATTTGTGCCAGATCTTGCAGTACGCACCGCAATTGGTCGACCATCCTCAACCTCGACAGCGAGTCAGAGAGTGGGTGCTCGGGCGCGGCCGGCCAAGCGTGGTGGCGGGCGTCGCATTTCAAGCAGTATCAGACAAAAACTCTGAGAGTCACCGGTGATCTTCATGGCGATGCCTACGCGAAAAATAGTGGGCTGACCTTGCGAGAAGCCAACAATCTTTCGCACAAAAGTACATGCTTCACGTCGACTCCGATCGTCTGCAATGGAACAGTTTGGGGAATTCTCGTTTTTGACACCGACGATTCAAATTGGTCGAATGGTCCGAAGAAGTTGAAGAAAGCTGAAGAAATAATGGATGATGCCAGCGTTGTGCTTTCGGGGATTCTTTCAAGATGACCATGCAAATAGCGACTCACAATGTGTTGTCCCGTGGCGTGCGAAATCGCGTTGCACAGAAGCTCGCTCAGACACCTGGCGTCTTTGAAATGCCCTCGGCGGTGCAGCTCTCAATCGAGTCGCACAACGATGGATCAGTGAACGCTGAATTTGTGTTCGCTTACCTTGACGGCAAGGAGAGACGCGGAAGTTCTGTCCGCGAGCCAAATAGTTTCAGAATTGAGTTCGGTCAGAGCTCGAATCGAATCCTGTCCATATTCGTGAAACTCCCGGGCCTAGCCGCGATGGATGCTGTTCAACCAGCTGAAATAAAGAAGCGTGCAGTTGTTGCAGCCTGTGACGCTCTTGAGCGGTCGATGCCAAGGCTGAACTTCACGAACGCCCCCAGGAATGCCGAGCTGATCGGCCAAACTTTAAGTCTGCTTCCGATCGGCAATGATGCTCACCGGGAGTAGCGTGCCAGCATGCAACGCCACTTGGCCTGATAGCGAGCACCACTGGAGCTGATACAATTGCGCCCTTGGTCTTTTTGAATGGAAACAGGGCTCAGGTATGACACCGGCGGAATTTGTCGAGAAGTGGAAAGTCTCAGGCGGTGCGGAGACCGCAAACTCGCAGTTGTTTCTGACTGAACTTTGCTTGTTGCTCGATTTGCCGGCCCCCGATGCGACCACCCAGAACAAGGAAGAAGATCGGTACGTCTTCGAGAAGTTCGTCACGCTGAACAATGGTGATGGAACGTCCAGTCCCGGCTGGGCTGATCTTTACCGTTCGGGCTGTTTCGTTCTTGAGTCCAAGCAGGGAACTGAGAAGAAGGCCGAAGAATTGGCGAACGCGTTAGCGACGCGAACGAAGAACGCTCCCAAGCGAAAGGGAACGGCAACGCGAGGAACGCCCGGCTGGAGCCGGGCAATGTGGAAGGCTCGAGAACAGGCGAAAAGCTACGCGGAAGCGATTCCCGGCGAATGGCCACCTTTCCTCGTCGTGACCGATGTCGGCTACTGCTTCGACCTCTACGCCGACTTCACTGGCAGCGGTAAAAGCTACGAACCGTTTCCAGATCCGCAAAACTTTCGCATCCCGCTTGAAGCTATCGAGCAGGAAGACACCCGGGAACTGCTGCGATCGATTTGGCTTGATCCGCTTTCGCTTGATCCAAGCAAGGTCACATCCGAAGTCACAAGCGATATCGCCGAGCGTCTTGCCAGGCTGGCGAAGAGTCTTGAACGAGACCACGAGCCGGAAGCCGTCGCCGGTTTTCTGATGCGTTGTCTATTCACGATGTTCGCCGAGGACGTTGATCTGATTCCCAACCAGGGGTTCACGGCGATGCTGATTGAGATCCGCGAAACACCCGACAAGTTCGCTCCGATGGCAACCGAACTTTGGAAGGCGATGGACGAAGGCGGTTTTTCCGGTGTCCTGCGAGACAAGGTTCCTCGATTTAACGGCAAGTTCTTCAGCGACAAGACCGCGATTGATTTGAACCGTGACCAGTTGGAGTTGCTGATCGAAGCGGCCGAAAGAGACTGGCAGCAAGTCGAGCCGGCTATCTTCGGCACAATGCTCGAACGTGCATTGGATCCGGTTGAACGGCACAAGCTTGGAGCTCACTACACTCCGAGGGCATACGTCGAGCGACTTGTCGTGCCGACAATCATTGAGCCGCTTCGGGAGAAGTGGACAGCGACCTACGCGGCGGCAATCCAGCTGGACGACGACGGAAAGCAGAAGGAAGCGATAGCTTTGCTGCGAGACTTTCATGGCGAGCTCTGCGAAACCCGTGTTCTCGATCCTGCTTGCGGAAGCGGCAACTTTCTCTATGTCGCAATGGAGTTGATGAAGAAGCTCGAAGGTGAGGTGGTCAACGCACTTTCTGGATTCGACGATGATGTTCTGCCAGGGGTGACGATCGATCCTCATCAGTTTTTGGGGATCGAGGTTAATCCGAGGGCCGCGGCTTTGGCGGAATTGGTTTTGTGGATCGGTTTCATTCAGTGGCATCGACGCACCCGGGACGAGCTGACCCCACCGATTCCCATCTTGAAAGATTACAAGAACATCGAGTGTCGTGACGCCGTGTTGGACTGGGACAGCATCGAGCCGGTCACCGACTGTGATGGCGTTCCTGTCACTCGATGGGACGGACGCACGACCAAACCACATCCGGTAACTGGCGAAGAAGTGCCAGATGAAGACGCCCGCGTTCAGGAACTGCGATACATCAATCCAAGGAAGGCGTCATGGCCGGAAACGGACTACATCGTTGGCAACCCACCATTCATTGGTGACAAGCGGATGCGTTTTGCTTTGGGGACAGGATATGTAGATTCTCTGCGTTCGACCTACGAATCCCTAGGGGGATCCTCGGACTATGTCATGTACTGGTGGGACTTCGCAGCGAAGATTTTGTTAGACGGCAAGGCGAGACAGTTCGGTTTGATCGCAACAAATAGCATTCGCCAAAACTACAACCGTCGCAATGTCAGTCGCCACTTGGAAAGCAAGAATCCGCTGTCAATCTCATTTGCTGTGCCAGACCACCCATGGGTTGATGCCGCATTGGGTGCAGCGGTACGAATCTCCATGTCTGTCGCCACAGCCGGCGAATGTGATGGGGTGTTACTGAGCGTCCGCAGCGAACCTGATCAATTGGAAGGCGGAAAAGTAGAGTACGTCGAACGTCGCGGTGCGATATGTGCCGATCTGACTATCGGACCGAACGTTGCCGGTGCAAATCGGTTAGCTAGCAATGCAGTGATTAGTTGTCCTGGGGTAAAACTGTTCGGCCAAGGATTCGTAGTCGACTTGGACAAGGCAATTGCATTGGGATTGAACCGATCAGAAGGACTTAGTTTGCACCTGCGTCCCTATCTGACCGCACGTGAAGTGACACAAGAGCCTCGTAACCGATATGCGATGGATTTCCTAGGGCTCACAAGCGACCAGGTTAAAGACGCTTTCCCAGAGTGTTACCAACATCTTTGCGACTATGTTCGACCCGAACGAAAACAAAACAATCGAAAGTCATATCGAGACAACTGGTGGCTGTTCGGCGAACCGCGAAAAGTGTTTCGCACGACGTTACGTGGTTTGACGGAGCAGATTATCACTCCTGAAACGTCGAGGCATCGGTTTTTCACAACTTGCCCAATTGAAACTATTGTCGAAGGAACCTTGGTCGTAATTGCATCTGACCAACCCGAAGTGCTTGGCGTTCTTTCATCTAGGCCGCATGAGCTTTGGGCATTGTCTTCAGGAAGTCGTCTCGGTGTAGGAAACGATCCTCGCTACAACAAAACGCGTTGTTTCGAGACCTTCCCGTTCCCTGTTACTGACGCACAAGCCAAAAAACGCATCGGCCACCTAGCCGAGCAACTTGATGCTCACCGCAAGCGGCAGCAGGAAAAACATCCAAAACTGACGATGACGGGAATGTACAACGTGCTTGAAAAGCTACGGTCTCAACGATCGCTCAATGCAAAAGAACAGGTGATCCATGAGCAGGGATTGGTGTCGGTGCTCAAACAGATCCACGATGATCTCGATGCCGCTGTTTTCGACGCGTACGGCTGGCCTCACGACCTGGACGACGAAGCGATCTTGCACCGCTTGGTTGAACTCAACCATGAGCGAGCCGATGAAGAGGGTCGCGGTTTGATCCGCTGGCTACGACCTGAATTTCAGAATCCGGACGGGGCAACGCAAACGGCGTTTGACAACGAATCAACCAAGAAGAAAGCGAAGAAGGCGACAGCCAAGATCAAAAAACAGCCGTGGCCGAAGTCACTGCCGGATCGGATGGTGGCGATTCAAAACGCCTTGCAACGTCACGGAACGCCGGCTGACGTGAGGCAGGTCGCAGCGTACTACACGCGAGCAAACAAAGACAACGTTGCGGAACTTCTCGAAACGTTGGCGGCGGTTGGAAACGTTCGCCAGATCGAAGATGGCCGGTATGTCTCGATGCAGACGAAAGCCGGTTGAGGTCACGTCGCACCGGGGGAATCTCTCACTCTGCCGTCTTCGAATCCCACAGCTGCTTCACGACCGTGATCTTTCCTTCACCCGGTTCGAGATTGCTTTTCACGTCCGCGATCGCCTTCAGCGCGGCTCTGTGCCATTTGCCGTCGGGATTGGCTTCGCGTAGCCGCTAATGAATGTTGCGGCTGCCAGGAATGTGTTGGGTTCATCACAGGAGCCAGGCAAGGTTCACAACCAAGAACATCACGAATCCAATGATGCAGATCCAAACTGGCAGCATGGTGATGTTGGCCGAATTGCTCAACTCGTTGATTTCAGTCGGTGGGACGCAAGCTCTCGATGGCTTGCATCTCGAAGGCGTGTTGTGCATGCAGTTGTGCTTGCGGCTTTGGTCAACTTCGAACGGTATCCATTGACCGCTGTCCCCTTGGATCAGCAAGGTCTCCCGGCCACATAGCCCACATTGCGAACCCTTTGCGTTAGACACGAGCCTTCTCTCCTTGAACGCTGAGGCAACGCGTTTCGGTGCTATGAGTCCTCGGAACAAATGTGAAAGCGATTCTTTGAGCCAGTCGTTTCGAGCAACTCATCTCATTGGGCTCAGCAAGCGTCCAGTCACATCAGCATCGACCGCCTTGCTGGGCACATCGTTATGCCCCAAAAAGATGTTTCCAGCAGGTGATCGATGCCTATCGAAAACCATCGACTCGGTGGCAAGCGTCCTTAATCCCGCATTATTCACCAAGAACTTGTTGAATAAAGAAACCATCGCG
>TARA_R110002073_G_scaffold139640_8_pt1 | contig 24284 bp, 17 predicted proteins | sample TARA_R110002073 | Tara Oceans TARA_R110002073 (sample SAMEA4397174) | marine metagenome | biome: Polar Biome; feature: [DCM] deep chlorophyll maximum layer (ENVO:01000326); material: water (ENVO:00002006), including particulate matter (ENVO:01000060) such as... | depth 40 m | reverse complement strand
AACGACACCAACGTTTACGACCGTGTCAATTTTTCGCGTCACATTCCACGACGACTGCCTGCCGAAGTGGTCTACGACGCTGTTGTCTTGGCGACGGGCTCGGATGATAAGGCAAGCCAACTTCGCGGCGAAGTGAGCGAAATGGCGATCGCCGAAGGCATTGCCCAAAACCGCAATCAGAAAAACTTTGCTCTGGAAGTGTTTGGTCAATCGACTCGCGAATCCAATTGTGATTGCGATCGCAGTGATTCACCAAGTCTGCTGCAATCGATCTACCTGCGTAACGATGCCGACATGCACAAACGGCTGTCCGACAAAAACGGCTGGGTCGCTCAGGCATGCGAAGCCCTCGGCGTGCCCGGCCCAAGTCAACGCGTTGATCCGAAGCAAGCCGCCGCTGTGCGTGCTGCGGACAATTACCGCAAAATGATCATCAACCGTGTGACTAAGTTCAACTCGCTACCCAAAGAACGACAAAAGAAAACGCGAGACCAAATCGAAAAAGAATACAAACGAATGGCGAACAAGTTCGAGCAATTTGACTTTGAAATGCCTTCTTTGGAATCGCTGATTGCCAACCCCAAATCGTGGCGAGAGCTCCAGCCAACCAAGGCTGCGAACAAAGCCGCATCGAACACCGTGTCGAAGCTGGTCGAAGACGCCTACCTTCGCACGCTCAGCCGCTTCCCCGATGACGAGGAACGCGAGATCGCCGAAACGTTTATCAGCGAATCCGAAACGCCTGCCAACGGAATGGAGTCGCTGATGTGGGCATTGGTGAATACCAAAGAATTCATCATCACTCACTAAACCTCCCGCTGCTCCTGCTGCGAATTCACTCGCTCCCTTCATCCCCGTTCCTTTCTCTCCCCCCGTTACAGAGTCGATAACTATGGAAATTCATTCAACGTGTGATGGCATGAAACGTCGTGACATGCTCAAAGTGGGTGCACTTTCACTCGGTGGCTTTACGCTGGCAAACTACATGCGAATGGCCAGTGCGGGGCAGGTGGAATCGGGTCGTGCCGATCGCGCGATCTTTATCGAACTCAACGGCGGTCCGTCGCATATCGATACGTTCGATCCTAAACCCAATGCCCCGGATACGGTTCGCGGAACGTTCAAGCCGATTGCCACGAATGTTCCTGGCATCCAGATCTCGGAGCATCTGCCGAAGTTAGCGGGCTGTGCCGACAAGTACGCCATTCTTCGCGGCGTCAGCCACACCTTGGCGGCTCATCAACTCGGTCGCGAGTACGTGAACACGGGAAGCAAACCAATTCCGTCGCTTGATTACCCAAGCTACGGCGCCGTGTTGAGCAAAGAGAATCCATCCGATGGTGACATCCCTAGCCAAGTCGCGGTGCCTCGCAGCGGCCACGGTCCTGGCTTCCTGGGGATTCGCTACGCCGCTCTGGAGACAAACGCGACGCCGCAGTTTGGCCAACCCTACTCGGTACGCGGCATTTCGCTTGCCGGAGGAATCGGAGTGGACGAAGTAAAACGTCGCCAACAATTACTCAAAAAGCTTGATCGTCGCTTCGCCAACCTGGAAAAGAACGACCAGCTGCTTGAAGGATTGGACAAATTTGGCGAACAAGCTTATTCGATGATCACGTCGTCGCGTGCGCGAGAAGCGTTTGACATCAGCAAAGAACCCGAGAGTTTCGCGAGACAATTTGGTGAAGAGTCGTTTGGCCAAAGCTGTCTGCTCGCACTGCGATTGGTTGAATCGGGCGTACGGCTTGTGAATGTCCAGCTCGGCGGCTGGGACACCCACCAAGACAACTTTACCAAGCTGAAGGAGAACAACTTGCCTAAGCTTGATGCGGGGCTAAGCGGACTTCTCAATGGTCTTGAGCAACGCGGATTACTCGAACGAACCGCCGTCTTTGTGACGGGCGAGTTTGGCCGGACTCCGAAGATCAACCAGCGAAGCGCCGAAGGGGGCCGCGATCACTACCCACGATGCATGTTCATGCTGATGGCCGGTGGTGCAGTGCGTGGTGGCCAAGTGATTGGCGAAAGCGATGACACCGCCGCGGGACCACGCCACGAAGCCATTACGCCCGATGATGTGGCCGCCAGCTTCTATCACAACCTGGGGATCGATCCGACGCTCGAATACGACTCCAACACCGGCCGTCCGATCACACTGGTTCGCAACGGAACCATCATCGAGAAGCTATTCTCATAGCGCAAAAGAGAAGGGCCATGGTGAAGCCCTCCCTGCCTCACCATGGCCCATCAAAAATGGAACGATGACACCGATCGTTCCACCCTCCCAATCCATGGTGCTAATACTATCGGCTGTAGGGAAGGCAGAACTAAACCGGATTCATCCTCGCCATGGATTTTTTTTTCGCGGATCAGGCAAATCGGAATCCAGCCACCCGTAAGAGCTATGGCCGGGTGTTCATCAATCGAAAAAGGGTGCGGTCATAGCGAAAGTCACTAACATTCCCGCTGGCTAGCCGCCCCGGGGCGAATTGCTCTTGGTGAGCTTCGCCCCTTCGATTCAAGTGCCGCGAGGCCCGATTAGCGGTGTGCCCCATCGCAACCTGCATCACAATGATGGCGTGCCGCCAAATTCCGCTTCCCTAGCACACAACTTTCGCATTGGCCGCGATTGTTGCACTCGCATCGGTTGTGGATATGTTTGTGATGCTTGTCACAGTGCTGCTGACGCTCGAGCGCGTAACCGTCCCAGAGGTGCGCGTTACACGGATCGCCACGAAAATATTGGCGAAGCGTCGAGGTGGGCAACACAGGCACTTCGTGCGGCTTGCAGATATACGCGGGTTCACAAGTGGTCCGCGACGCACAACCATGGTTACAACCGCGGTGCCCACACGAGCAAGCAGCATCGTCTTCGATCATCCCATAAGCCATCGGCGGCTGATCCGCTGCGATCACCGGTGCTGGAATGTTCACCGCATCGGGTAGCAACAGGCTAGCCGATCCAGCGTTGGAAGTTTGTGACCGCTGCGGGTCCCGTACCGGTGCGGGGATCAGTGGTGCCGGCTGAAGTTGGTCCGATGTCGTCGGGTCCGCAACCGGAGTTGGCGAATTGCGATCGCTCAAACTCTCGACGGCCTCTTGGTCTGAATCGACATCAGAAACGAACTGAGTAGGCCGATCGATCGCGAGATCCTCGCCGACCATCGGCGCATCGGCAAAAGTCAGACTATCGAGCAAAACGTCAAGATCGCTCTCGGCGTGCACGCGTGTTACCAAGGTTGCTGAACAAACCATCGCTATCGCTGCGAGTGCAGCGGGAGTTCGCTTAAGCATAGAATGAACTTCCATGTTGAGAGGGAAAGAGGGGGGAAACGCGCTCGAGACGTTCTCGGCCGCGAACAGCCGCACCTCGTTTCATCCCCCTTTGCAGCGAGTCGATCCGAGTTGCGAAGCACCGAGATGAATCCTGGGCATCCTGGCACCTAAACAAGCATGGCCGCGCGTCAAGCGGTTGGCAAATAAAAGCAAATTTTTTGCCGACGAAAAGACCTTACTACCCCACTGGAATCGTTGCCGTCGCGAAGGTTTCCCGAAACCGATCAATCGCTGTCAACGCACTAGTTTGACACCCGAGTTCGTCCTGATTGCGTCTGGAGAAAAGGGAACATGCCGTCTAATGGGTCGTTCCGAGTAACGCGTTTTCAATTCGGCTCATTCGTTCAGGATCGAGGATTTTGCCACCCATCCGATCCGAGACATAAAAGACGTCCGCAACTTGATCCAGATGCGTATCAATTTTGGCAAAGTGCAAGACGACATCCATTTCTGCGAAGGTCGCTGCGACACGGTACAACAACCCCACTTCGTCATACGCAAACAACGAAACGATGGTAAATCGGTCGACGGTATCATTGTCAAACGTCACCTTGGTGGGCAACACATTGACCTGATCCCCTTCGCTATTTTGGGTCGACCATTTTCGAGGGTGAGCCGGCAGCGGTTTGTCGGGCGAATCAAGCAGTTTACAAACACGCAATTGCAGTTCTTCGATGCGATGGCTTGGTGGGCATTCGGGGTAGAGCGGGTCTGCGACCCAAAAATCATCCCAGGCCAAATCATCGCCAACGGTTTCTACCTGAGCACGCAAAATGGAAAGCCCGGCGGTCGTGAACGCTCCGGTGGCACGCGCGAATGTGCCAATCGACTGCTGCGGCTCGCGACGAACGACGGTGTAACGCATCGCCGAAAAGACTGGATCGAAACACGCGAGACAAATTGATTCACTGTTTGAATTGAGTTTATCGGCAACGTCACACAGTTGTTGGGCGAGTTGCTCGGGCTCGCTTCGCGTCAACAGCGAAAGAGGCAGCGTTTCAAGTAACTGAGAACAGCTGTCGGGAGCACGATTGGCTTTGAGACGTTTCTGCACATCGGCTCGGATCAGATCGATCTCGGGATCATCTTCGCTGCCGGGCAAATTGCCAGTATCAAAATAACGCCGCGTACGAACATACAACTCTTCGATCAGATTCAATTTCCAATCGGTCAGCACGTCGGGGCCAACCGCTTGCAAATCGGCCACCGCGTGCACGATCAACAATTCGAGTCGACGAATCGAGCCCACTTCGGCGGCGAACGAGAGCACGATCTGAGGATCGCTGAGGTCATGTCGAAACGCGATGACATTGACAAGCAGATGCTTTAGTACGAGCCAGTGCAGCGTCTCGGCCGACGCCCGATCGAGCCCTAAACGCTCCGCCGTTTCCAATGCGATACGAGCGCCCACGATGCAGTGATCTTCTTCGTAGCCTTTACCAATATCGTGAATAAGCAAGGCGAGGTGCAGCAATCCTTTGTCTTTGAGTCGTCGATAGCGACGTCCCATCGCGGTGGGTTGATCTTGCAAATCGGTCGCCGCTTCGACCGAACGAATGCAATGCACGTCGACGGTAAATTTGTGATAGGCATTGAACTGCAGCAATCCACGCGTCCGTTCGAAGGCGGGAATGAACTGCTCAATGATCTTTAACTCATGCAATCGCCGCAACAATTCTGCCAACCGTCCGGGACGGCTCAACAGCGACAAAAACGCGCCAATCGAATTCGGATCAGGAACCGAAGCAGGCCGTTCCTGCATCGCCAAGCGGATCGCTTGCCACGTTTGGTGCGTGATCCGTCGGCCGTGCTGGTTTGCCAAAAACATCAAACGCAACACATCCGGCAAACTCGATGCAAACTTCTCGAGATGAGCATTGGGAACCCAGATATGCGTGGGACCGAGCCGAATATTTTCAGAGATCGTGCGAGAAAAGATTTTTTCCAGCAGGTGATAAACAAGCGGACGAGCGAGTGAATCATCGGCGAAAAATCCGGATGCGTAACGAACTGCCCGGGTGTTTTCAAAGTAGTCCTGCATGAACTGCTCGACCGGCAACTTTCCCTCTTCGCCGGGATAGTTCCATGCACTGGCAATTTCCATTTGCATCGGACGATCCAAAACGTCCTGGCTCTTCTTTTCGCGGAAATGGATTTCATTGCGAACACGCAACATAAACTCCGCTGCTTTCCGCAGCACCCGATAATCCTCTTCGGGCAATCCACCGAGTTTCACCAATTTTTCAAGATCGGTTTCGCCATAGCGAGCAAACCCGATCCAACGAATCAATTGAATGTCGCGTAGTCCGCCCCGCGAGCGTTTGACATTGGGCCGCAGCAGATAATTGGTTTCGCCCCATTTGCGGCGTTCCTCACGCCGCGCCGCGACACAGTCGTGAATCAGTCTCTTTTGACGCCGCATCGCGCCTTGTCGCAACGCGTTGAAATACTTGCTGTAGACCTGCAAACTGCCTGACAACAAGCGTGACTCGGTCAACGACGTGAACACCACAGGATCCTGCCACGCCAACATACAGGCTTCGCCAACCAAGCGAATCGAAAAGCCCACGACGATCCCTGCGTCGACGAGATCTCGTGTCAAATTTGTCGCGACGCTATTGGCAAGATGTTCCGATCCCCGCGTCGTCAACAACATTAAATCGGCATCGGAATAGGGCGCCAGGTCCCGCCGTCCGAATCCTCCGTGTGCCACCAGTGCGAGACCGCTGATGGCGCGATCATCCTCGCACTGCTCGATCGCATCGCTCCACACGTCCAGCACGATGTCGTCGTACAGATCCGCAAGTCGGGCGGAAACGAGAATCCCTTGGGAACCCGATTCGTGTTGTATCTGAGCCTTCGCCCGGCCCTCGCGAAGACGTTGGCGGCAGCGGATGACGACGGGACGTAATGAAGTGCTTGCAGCCATGAGCCATGCAGAAAAAGAAGCGACTACAGTCACTGGTGCGCGTCGGTGAACGCAAAGCCTGGAATCGATCCAGGTCATGGATCGCTAAATCCACGATTTCCGATTCGATCGCCAACCGATTCCACGAGTGTCCGCGACATCCATCGATGCCAAGTCTCGATGAACGTTGATTGAAAACAGAATGGCAACGCCAACGCATCACGCGACGACGTTGCGAGACATCGATTCGCCCACCTTCCGCCTCGGTGTCAAGAATCAAGTCTCTTTGTTAACGCCCTAATCGATTTAACGTTGCGATGAGGTTAACGTTGCGATCGATGAGGGCATCGCCACATTACAGTGCGTCTTCGCCGCGTTCACCGGTACGAATTCGAATCGATTCTTCGAGATTGGTAACAAAAATCTTTCCGTCACCAATTTGCCCCGTCTGGGCCGTTTGCAAGATGGTGTCGACAACCATTTGCAGGTTCTCGTCGGTGCAAATCACTTCGATCTTTACTTTCGGAACGAAATCGATTGCGTACTCGGTCCCTCGATAGATCTCGGTATGCCCTTTTTGCCGTCCAAATCCACGCACCTCACTAACGGTCATGCCGTGCACGCCATGGTCGGTTAAGGCATTCTTGACGTCCTCTAGCTTGAAATGACGGACGATGGCTTCGACTTTCTTCACAACGATACCTCGCTAAAACTTGATTCCCAAACCAACAACGGCACTCCGACCGTTTTGGACATATTGTACACTGGCGAGCACACCCCACCAGCGGTCTCAAAGTCACGCGAATCCGCCCCAAAATCGTGAGCGGGCCCACCCTTTCGCTTCTCCGCAAGCGAAGGAGGGCGGCTTATCTTCGGCGCGAGCTCTCGCACACAGCTTACTTCGGCCGCTGCCAAGGGTCGTCCTCGACATTGGCGTCGAAATTGGCGACCCGAGAAAGCACAAACAATAAATCGCTCAATCGATTCAAATAAACAATCAACTCCTCCGACACGCTCGCCTCGTGCCGCCGCACCAGCGTGACCACGCGTCGTTCGGCACGGCGGCAAATCGAACGTGCCAAATGCAAATGGGTCGCGGCTGCGACGCCGGCCGGCAGGATGAAATTTTTCAGCGGTGGCAATACCGACTCATGTTCGTCGATCCACCCCTCCAACTGTTTGACATGCACCTCATCAATGATCCGCATCCCATGTTCGTCGGGGTTCGGCGTCGCCAACTCCGCTCCGATCGAAAACAGGGCATGTTGAATTTGACACAACTGGGAATCCATCGTCGCTGAAACGCCAGCCGAGCGGACCAAGCCGAGAGCAGCATTGAGTTCATCGACCGTTCCATAGGCTTCGATTCGATCGTCGTCTTTGGCGACTCGCGGCCCGCCAAACAGACCTGTGCTGCCCGCATCGCCCGTGCGTGTGTAAATTTTCATTTCGATGCAATCACTTCTGGTTTGACCAATGACACGGGGTGAACGAAGAACACGGTTTTGCCCCTTCCCTCTATGTTGTAACCTTCTCGACATCCACGATCCACAAAGAGTCAATCCCTCGATGAAAGTATCTCCCGATGGCGGCGTGCGTGCCGCCGGCATTCTACTGATGCTGAAAAGCCCCACGCGGCAATTTCTATTGATGCGGCACCCTACGCGGTGGGATCTTCCCAAAGGCCATTGCGAAGCGGGGGAATCGTTCCAAGAGACGGCGATTCGCGAAACTCAGGAAGAAACCGGCATCGATCCATCCGACATCCAAATCGACCCCGAGTTCTGCTTCGAAATTCGCTACCCGGTATCGTACAAAAAAACAGGCTCGCAAGTTTTTCAAAAAACAGTTCAATATTTCCTGGGTTATTTGGACCACCAACCCAAACTCGTGCTGACCGAGCACGATGCGGCGGAATGGTTCCCATGGAATCCACCTCATGCCATCCAAGCAGAGACGATCGATCCGCTGTTGGCGGCGGTCGCAAGGCACCTGGTCAACGACAAGTCACAGGCCCACGACAAGTCACGCGAGTGAGCCGGAATCAAACGCGACACGAACATCCCGGCTTGTCATTGACCATGACGCTGCTGACGCGTCAATCTCCGGTTGCAGCCCCCAACCAATCTGCCCGTCTGTTAGTAGCGGGTTGCCGATGCGACGATCTCGATTTCATAAGCCCCGAGAAAATCCAGCACAGGCATCATCGCCTCGCCAATATCGCTATTGCTCAGATCGTTTGTGGAAACCGTCAAACGATCTGCCGCCGCAATTCCACCGGTGGTCGCATCTAGCGGCAACCAATCTCCGTCGACATGAGCAAGCGTCCAGGCGTGATACACCATTCGTGGCGACGGAGTTGCTTGATACCGAAAACCAAACGCGACTCGCGAAGCCACCCCTTTGGCGCGTAGCAGCGCGGCTAACAACACCGCATAGGCGGTTGCGTCGCCTTGCGCATTGCGGGCGACTTCCGAAGCGCGTTGAAAAGTGCCCGAGGCGGGATTCAATTGAGTTAACCGGTTCGCCGATCGAGCCAACTCAATCGCAAGTTCACGCTCACCGAGTTTTCCGGAGCCCCCGGCAGCTTGCGCAATTCGCCGCACCATCGTTTCTGACGAATCAATAATCGCACTCGGTTTACGGTCCGCATCGGTCACCGGAAAACTTCCTTGTTGGAAACCGTTTTTAGGAGCTTCCGCCAATGTCGAAACCAGAACCAACAAAGAGGTCTCGTCCAACTTCCGCACAAATTGATTCGGTTGCGGTTTGATAATCGACTTTTCCGCCGCAAGCGGCAGTGCCGTCCGCACCAACTTGAACCCCACACGTTTTGTCTCGCTAGGGCGTTCAAGCTCACTGTTGGTTAACGTGGACGCGATCGCGATCGCAGTCTGCTGCGACTCGATGTCTTTGGTTGCAATCTCCTTGTCGGTTCGGTACGTGACCAAATTTGATGCGGGATACATAACGCGACGAATCGCTCCATCGGGCTCGGTCCAAATCACGTGATAAGTTTTGCGATCTTCACCCAAATCGGTTTCCACATCAATTTCCAGCAATTCACGTGGTTTTCCGTCGATCATCGGAACCGTAGCCTTAGCGACACAGTGCATTCGAACGGTGGTAACCAGCGGCTGGATCGGAGCCAGGGTTTGAAACGTTCGCTTCTGGCCGATGCGAAGCGGCGCGCGGCGAATCGACTCTTCCACCGCCAACAAGCCACGATGCTCGGCGCCCCAAGGGAATTTCTTGGTGGTCACTGCGGCACCGCGTGTTTTGACAGCAGTCAGCCCCGACTCGTCCACTGTCCCTTCGCATGTAGTGATGACCGGACCGACGCTTAAGTTGCTTTTGTAGTGCTGCAATTGTCCGTCAATCGTCTCGCTGGATTGATGCGAATGACGCTGAACAAAGGCGGACGCCGATCCTCGATGAATCAACAAACAATCTTCGATGTTCAGCTCGACATGCTGTTTTTCAGGATCACGTTGGTCCGCATCGCGAGTCGCGGTGACCGAGATGTGGCTGTATCCGACGTGCTTGTCACCCACGAAATAGGCATCCCAGGCCTCGAAATCACCGCGAAATTTGCGGTTCTCCTGCGTCGCATCTTCGCGAGCGACCTGCTCGCCCGCGGATTCCGCATCACCTTGGCTCGGCGGGTCGGCGGAAAGATACCGATCCGCCGGCGGGACCAACGGCACTCGCTCGGGAATATCGCAACCACTCAATAGCCCCCAGCCCAGCAAGAAACCGGTAATCCAGACAGCTTTGAACGTGGCAAAACGCTCCAGTGAAGTGCGGAAACCCGTCAAAGCGAAGCGTGAGCCGGCAAGGAACGTGAGCAATCGAAGCATGAAGCTGTCTATTTTCGAATCAGAAGAGAAAAAGGGAAACGTTGAACATTCTCAATGTTGAACCTCAATATTGAACCTTCTCGACGCGACAAAAAGGCGTCCGAGTTTGCCCTCGGTGTCCAATCGGTTTTCATTATATCCCAGTGAGCGACATATCCCAGTGAGCGACATATTCAGTGAGTGCGATATCCAGCGAGTGCGACATCCAAGTGACGGCGGTCCAAGCAAGCGTCCGCACCGCAATGTCTGTGTCGCAATCGCTTGGATTGGATCATCCCAAGCGGCTTGTTCTCGAGACAAATCGCGGCAATTCCACCCAAGCGGGGATTGGCTCAGCCAACCAGCAAGGTGCCGGCTGTAACGGATATCCGGGTATGGCTGGATATACAGTCGCAAATACTCGCCGTCTTTTCCGCTTAGGTGGTCTTTGCCTGATCCCGTGAAGAACGTGACCTAGCGTTGGGTGTACTGATTCAATCGAAACCGAAGTCGGTGCACCCAACGTTATTTCACACCTATATTTTCTTGCTGCGAACGGGACTGGAAACCGAAATGGGTTTTCTCAAGCGTATACTTCGAAATGGTACCAGCGACGAAGCGGTTCGAGTGGCTTCCAACGGAAGCTTTGAAACGCTGACCGATGACGAGCTGCAAACCCACATGGGGATTCGTTCCTATGGTGTGTTCGAGCTCACCGATGCGGTTCGTCCGTCGTATGATCTGCAAGTCGTGCCAAAACAGGGTTTTCGATATGATCAATATGTCGACGAAAAAACGGGGCTAAGCACCCCGGTGATCCTGGCATCGGCGACTCGCCACCGAATCATGGACCTGTTCCTCGAACTGGTGGATCAGCTCGGCCCTGTGGTGGATGTCGTGCTGGAAACCAGCCACCAAGGCAACCCTCACCCCGAGGATCTGTATCGGGAACACATCGACGCACCTGTGCTGAAAAGCATGCTGTGGGAGTTCGAGGACCTATTGCTTAATGATGGTTGCACCGGCATCGCCGTGATCAATCCGAGCAAACGTCAGGAAGTCCAACTGGACGAACACAAGCTGCTGATCGCATACGGCGATCCCCTTGACAATTTTTCGCAAACATTGATCCAGGGCGATGTCTATCCCGACGACGAGCTGCAATTCATCACCGAGGCCGAACATGTTCACAGCAGCAGCGAACGCTTCACAGCCGAGTTCGAAAAGCTGAAACACCGACTCGGAATGGATGGTGAAATGTTCTTGGACGATTACGAAGAATACGCCTGACGGTCGGCTTGGTTGCTCTGGACGCCCGCGTAAGCCCAATACCAATCCCATCGACTTTGGGTAGCGGTACGGCGCGGGGCCCGCCCGGTTGCAGCGAGTCAAACGTTCGAAATTTACCGGGCGGCTTGCGCCGCTCCGCTATGCAGTAATTCGCGGCGGAAACCGGCCTCGTTCCCGTTTGCGACTCGACAAACGGCCGCAGGTCTGAGAGTATTCGTGGTTTCATATCTCTTCGAACGTGTCGCCAACGATAATGCAAAGCCATGTTTCTCGTCATCAGCTCAAGCCTGCACCCCACTAGCCGAAGCCGTATCCTTGCTCGCGCCGCCGTCGAACAGCTGCAGCAAACCGGACGCGATGCCACTCTTTTCGACTTAGTGATCAAAAAGCTACCCGCATGCGACGGCGCTTCGGCGTATGCGGACGCAAACGTCAAAGAATTGGCGGAGTTGATTCAGCATGCCGACGCCATCCTCGTCGCCTCCCCCGTGTACAACTATGACGTCAACGCGGCGTTAAAAAACGCGGTGGAACTAACGGGACGAGCATGGACCGGAAAAGTAGTCAGCTTGATGCTGGCTGCCGGCGGTCAAGGAAGCTACATGTCGGCAATGGGATTGGCCAACAGCTTGATGCTTGATTTTCGCTGCATCATTGTGCCACGGTTCATTTACGCCACGGGCGATGCCTTCGAAGGGGATGGATTGGCTGACGAAGAAATCCAGCAACGCGTCAACATGTTGGTCAGCGAAACAACGAAGCTTGCCGACGCGATCAATCGATCGCTCTAGCGTTTTTCGGCGCCCCAGCGGTCCAAGGGTCGCTGCGATACAGCCCCCGCTGCTGAATCAACGCTTCGACACCACGCGGGGTGCGGTACCGAATGCTTCGCCCCTGTTGCACGCGCTGGCGAAGCTCGCTGCTGGAGAGTTCGATGATCGGCATTGCGATCACGCGGGACGCGATGTCATCAATGCGGTCTTGGTCCACCAGCCCCTGCAGCACCGAAAAGTCAATTGCCGCTTCGCCTCCGCGCTGGACCACCGCAGGCGTAATCAATTCGAGCAGCCGCTGCGGTTGATGCCAGAGCGGTAGACTCGCCAAAGAGTCGCTGCCGATGATCATAAAAAATTGAGCCTCGGGCATCTCTTGGATCAATTCCGCCACCGTGTCCACGGTATAGCTGATCTCACCCCGGGCGATCTCACGCTCGTCCAATTCGTAGTACGGGTTATCCGCCAAAGCCAGCTTTAGCATCTCGACACGATCCTCGCTCGAGGCGACCGCGCCGGCTAGTTTCAGCGGCGACGTTGCAGTGGGGATCCAGCGAACATGATCGAGCGACAGTGTTTCTAGCGCCGCCTCGGCGATCCACAAATGCCCCACATGGACGGGGTCAAACGAGCCTCCGAAAAGTCCAATTCTCATCAATCTCGATTCTTTCTTTAGGGGGGCCAACGGGAGCGATTTCGTTGGCAAAGCGAAATTCGCAGCGGATCGCTTGACCAGACTTGTCCAGCAAACCAGGAAAATAGAGGAGCTGAGGGGGTTCGCGCGAGGGAAGCGATTCCTATGGGTGAGCATTCCTATGGGTGAGCACGGAACATGGCCTTCTTCCTCCCTTATTCTTCCTTTTATCCAACATACACTATGCTAACCTCCATACCATCCGATCCAGTTCCGCCAACCGTCGGCACCCCGACCATGTCCAAGTTTGATTCTCGCCCCCGAACGCAGCACGATGCTGACGTGGCCCCGAGCTCATCGGCGGAAGAGCCCCAACCGAATGAAGGGGGCAAATCCGAAGCGTTTGATTTGTCCGCAGATTTGGCGATCGACGCATCGATGTTTACCGATGACGCGGATCAAGAGGCCGCAAAAAAGGATGACGGCGCAAAAGCGCAGCAAGCCGAACTGTTTGAAACCGAGCCTCCGCCATGGGAATTGACCGTCGAGGACGACATCGCCGTCGGCCGCATCGTGTTTAGCGAGGCTCCCTACGGTCCCTACGATTACCAAATCCCCGAGGCCGAACGCGAGCATTTGAAACCAGGGATGCGAGTCCGCGTCCCGCTCGGTAAACGTCGCCATCCGATGATGGGTTGGTGCATCGAGACGCGGATTGGTTATAAGGGAAAACGAGGGTCTTTGCGTGAAATTGTCGAAGTGCTTGACGACGAACCGCTGTGTGACCCCGCCCTGGTGCGTTTGGTATTGTGGATCAGTCATTACTACCAAGCGCCCACGGGGCAAGTCTTTGACACTTTGATCCCCTCGAGTGTGCGATCGAATGCGGGAACTCGCGAGCGGGCTTACTTGACCCCCAACCCCGACCGCAGTGACGAAAAATCAATCGAGTTGCTGCCTAAAAAGCAGCAGGCGGCCTTTCGATTTCTGATCGCCGCCGGGCGACCGATGACGGCATCCGAATTAATGGTGCATGCCAAGTGCACGCGAGGTCCCGTTAGCGGATTACAATCCAAAGGGTACATCGACGTTTCGATGCAGCGTGAAATGACTGCCACGACGCCGATGCGTTGGCAAAAAAATGACGGGGAAAGCCAACAAACGCATGTTCCTAGTGAAGAGCAGACTGCGGCGCTGGAGCGAATCAGTGCCGCGATTGAATCGGGCACCGGCAAAACACTACTGCTGCACGGAGTGACCGGCAGCGGCAAGACCGAAGTGTACATCAAGGCCATTGAGCAGATCGTGCGTGCTGGTCGCGGTGCAATCGTGATGGTTCCCGAAATTAGCTTGACGCCGCAGACGCGAGGCCGATTCGAGCGGCGATTCGAAACGGTCGCGGTGCTGCACAGCCAAATGACTCCGTCGGAACGGCATTTCCAGTGGCAGCGGATTCGCCGCGGTGAAGTGCAAGTCGTGGTCGGCCCCCGCAGCGCCGTGTTCGCGCCGATGCCGCGATTAGGGCTGATCGTGATGGATGAAGAGCACGATGCCTCGTTCAAACAAAACGAACAACCACGCTATCACGCTCGCAAAGTGGCTCACGCCCGCGCCATGTCGCTTGGCATTCCGCTGATCTTAGGCAGCGCGACGCCGTCGATGGAAACATGGCACGCCACGTCCACCGGGCATGCCGAATTGATTCCGATGAACGAGCGAATTAACCAACGCCCGATGCCGAGTGTCGAATTGGTGGACTTGCGAATTCGTGACGATCGGACTCGCGGTGCAATCAGCCGTCCGCTACATCTCGCCGTGCAAGAAACGCTGAACGAAAAAGGCCAAGTGATTCTGCTGTTGAATCGGCGTGGGTTTGCCACCACGATTCAGTGCCCCTCCTGTGGTCACGTTGTCGCGTGCCCGGATTGCGATATGCCGCTGACCCATCATCGCGACGGTGGAAAAGCGTGTTGCCACTATTGCGATTACACGATCGCCACGCCGCCTTGGTGTCCCGCGTGCCGGTTCGATGGCATTCGTTACGGCGGATTGGGGACACAGCGTTTGGAAGTCGAAGTCAAAGCACGTTTTCCAGATGCCTGCATCGCCCGCATGGATAGCGACACGATGAAACGCCCCGGCAGCCATCAACGCGTGCTGTCAGCATTTCGCAGTGGTGAGGTTAACATCCTGCTGGGCACGCAGATGATTGCCAAAGGGCTCGATTTTCCGAACGTGTTGTTGGTTGGCGTGATCAATGCGGATAGCGCACTACACTTTCCCGATTTCCGCGCGGCCGAACGAACGTTTCAATTGGTCACGCAAGTGGCTGGCCGAACCGGCCGCGGTGATCGCGGCGGCCGTGTGATCGTACAAACATTCTCGCCCGAGCATCCGGCGATCCAAGCAGCATCGCGACACGACTATCATCAATTCGCGACGGACGAGATGGTCAATCGACGAAAGTTTAATTATCCGCCGCTCGGTTCGGTCGCTCGCATCATCATCCGCGGCGTCGTCGAAGATGTCACCGAAGCGGTGGCCGATTCGCTGCTGGGACGACTCGAAGCCGCCCGGCAAGCTCTTGGGTCGGAAGTCCGAATCCTGGGCCCTGCCCCGCCGCCCATCCCCAAATTGCGTGGCAAGTATCGATTCCACCTGCTACTACAATCCACCGACAGTGCTCAGCTAGGGGAGACGATTCGCCGAGCCACCGACTCGTTCACGATTCCCGAGAAGGACGACGTCCAATACGTCGTCGACATCGACCCCATCGATATGCTGTAGTCCTTCCTTCACAAGCCAGCTGTTGATAAAGCAGTGCATAAGGGAGACAGAGAAACCGGATTTGAGCTGCACAAAACTGTCGCAAATTAATCAAGGGGAGGTTACGATAGAACGCTCACGCAACACACCCATCCAACGCGTAAGTCGATTCCCTTGAAAGTTCTCATCACTGGCATCTGTGGCTTCGTTGGACGCTGGATTGCCGAAGGTTTGCTGGAAAGCCGCTCCGATTTGCAAGTATTCGGAATTGATAACTTGGCTCGCTCGGGCAGCGAGTTAAATCGTCAAAAAATCCAGTCATTGGGTATCCACTTCGTCCACGGGGACCTGCGAAACCGAAGCGATCTTGATCCGATTCCCCAAGTCGATTGGGTGATCGATTGTGCCGCTCTACCGAGTGCCCTCGCGGGGACGGCAGGGCACGGTTCATCGCGGAACTTAATTGAACACAACCTAATCGGAACATTGAATCTGCTGGAGTATTGCCGGCAACATCAAAGCGGCTTGATCCTACTAAGCACGAGCCGCGTCTACTCCATCCGAGATCTCGTTTCATTGCCACTGACCGAAGCGGGAGATGCCTTCGCACTTGACCCTGAATCGAGCCTGCCTGCTGGCGTTTCCCACGATGGAATCGACGAGTCGTTTTCCACAACGCCGCCAGTCTCGCTTTATGGCGCCACAAAGCGGGCATCTGAAACGATGGCTTGGGAATATGCTGAAGCATTCGATTTCCCGCTAAGAATCAATCGTTGCGGCGTTCTAGCGGGTGCGGGGCAATTTGGTCGCGCCGACCAAGGTATCTTTAGTTATTGGATCCATTCACACCTGCAACAGCGTCCGCTTCGCTACATTGGTTTTGCTGGCTCTGGACGACAGGTTCGCGACTGCTTGCACCCTTGGGACGTCGCTCAGCTTGTCGACAAGCAGATCACGTCAGGCATAGACCCCACGAAACCAGTCATCGCAAACGTGAGCGGTGGCGTTAAATCGGCTCGTTCGTTGTCTCAATTGACGCAGTGGTGTAACGAGCAGTTTGGCAACCATACGATCGCAACGTCCGACGAAGAGCGTCCGTTCGATTTGCCATGGATCGTTCTCAATTCGCGTCTTGCTCGAGACGCATGGCAATGGCAGCCCTCTCGGTCGACCGATCGCATTTTGACCGAAATCGCGGAACATGCTCGACAACACCCCGCGTGGCTGGAAATTTCTTAAAATCGATATCATCTAATAAAATCCCAGCGAAGCAGACGTTTGCCGCCCAACGTCATCGCGTTGCCGGCACGTTCGATTCTCCTGTACTCGCCCGATCTTCAACAAGCAACCGCGTCATGACAGTCAATCCTCCGCTATCGATTGTCATTCCGGCGTACAACGAACAAGGCAACATCGGTCCCTGCATTGACGAATTGATGTCGTTTCTTGTTGATCAGCACGGCATCGACACCGAGCTGATCGTTGTGAATGACAACAGCCATGACGAGACCGAGGCCGAGGTGCTTGAACGTGTCAAACGCTGGCCAACGATAAGGTTGATACGACGTCAGTCGCCCGGTGGATTTGGCCGCGCCATTCGTTCTGGACTCGAGTTTGTTCGCGGATCCGTTGTCGTCATTTACATGGCGGACCGTTCCGATCACCCCGCTGACGTGCTCTGCTATTACAACACAATCCAACAAGGTTACGACTGTGTTTTTGGATCGCGATTTATCAGCGGTTCCTCGGTTAAACAATATCCCAGAGTCAAACTTGTCGTTAACCGAATCGTTAACAAAATGGTTCAGTGGATGTTCTGGACCGAAATGAACGATTTGACCAATGCGTTCAAGGCCTACCGCAAAGAAGTCATTGACCAGTGCGGCCCGTATCGTGCGTGCCATTTCAATATCACGCTGGAAATGTCGCTCAGCGCCTTAATCTGCGGCTATAAAATCAAGCAGGTCCCGATCCAGTGGGAAGGCCGAACATGGGGTTCAAGCAACTTAAGAATGCGAGAGATGGGACGCCGCTATCTGTGCACGCTGCTGATGCTTTTCTTCCAGCGTGTGTTGATGTCCGACGATGTACGTGCGGAAAGCAATCGACATACAACGGGGCCGAAAGAAGTATACGCGGCTCAATCCGATCCTGCTCAATCAGATCCTGCTCAAACCGACCGGGCTTAAAGCGAAGCCCCCCGGACCACGATTGTGAAACCAACGAACTGCAAAACAAAACGCGATACGAACTCGGTGCGATTTCGGTTGCCACGAAGAACAACGGATAATGTTTCATCTCTTTTGATTTTGCAAATCACATGACGGAATCATCCAATACAAGTCATCCCGTTTCATGGCCTCTGGTGCGATGGTCATCTGTATTGGCGCTGCTATTGTTTGCCGCACTGGCAATCCTTCCAGCCTCCTTGTACGAATCCGTCTTGAAACGCCAGTCGGGCGGATCGGCGGAGCAGATCATTCCTCTCTTACCCCGTTTTTTTGGGGGCCTGTCTCTTCTCGCTGCTATCATCGCGTTAGCCGCTTGGCTGTTAGGAGACAAAACGGATCGAGTGCTCTGGCGCTTGGCAATGCAATTCGCCAACGTATCCCCCAAGGCTGAGTCTGACCGATCGAATTATCGTGAGAGTTTTTTCTGGGGGCTCATGTGCTCGGCACTCGTTCTCGCATTTGACTGGCCCGCCCTCGTTTGGGGCTACTTTGAATCCGACGACTTTAACTTATTGATTGACAACCGCACGCTTGCTTTTCCCGAGGTCATGTATGCGACGATGAATGATCACGTGTATCCATTGGGCCGCATTCTCATTCGCATATTCCATTGGATATTCGGCACTCACGTCGTTGCGTACAACGTGCTTGCTGTCGGCATGTTGATTTCTTTAGTGTGGGCTGGATGTCTGTATCTTCGCCAAGCAGGCGTATCACGCGTCGGAACCCTGGTCTTCACGTTTCTGTTAGTAGGCTGGACCCTGTGGGGCGAACTCACCTCGGGCGAATACATCCTGTTGATGCATGAATCATTGATGACGGCGGCACTGTTGATTGGCTGGACCACCCTGCGTTTTCGCGCGACCCATGCATGGCTCTACTGCGTTCTGACGTCGCTGTTGGTCGGATACGCGTGCTTCATCAACATCAGTGGATTTTGGGTGGCCTGCGCCGCGATTGTTTTTTTGACGTGCGATATCGCTGGGAACTCAGTCTCGAACCGCGTTCGTCGGTTGGGGCAACATTGGCGGCATTACCTGGCAATCGGCGCTCCCATGGTCGCGGCGATGGCGTTCTACTATCACGCGTACCATCATCCAAACGGACCTCAATTTTTGTCGGCGGCTGGCCCTCAGCGAGGACTGATGGGATTGATCCTGCAGTGGTTTTACACCGTCACCACCTCACTGATCTCCATCCCCATCGCGATTCCCCACCATCTCGTCGATTTTGGATTGCTCGAATTCGCGATGATCTGCAGTGCAGGGATGTTTGTTGCAATGATCCTTTGGACTTGGCCTGCACTTCCCAGCCGCTCGCTGCAATTTCAAATTATCTCGGTCTTGATGATCATGAGTGGCGTCGTGTTGATGGTCTGTCTGGGACGGCCTGTCCCAGGTATTGGACATGTCATTCCACCCAAATATTTGTTTATGCCCTACACGTGGACGTGCATTGCCATGGCAATAGCGTTCGATGGGGGATGGCAGCGCGTTCCCGAAAAAGGACGATTGATCTACATCAAACTCTGCTTGCTCTGCGTGATGATTGCCTTGGGGTCACACAGTGCTGCAAGCGTCTTAGGCAGCTGGGGAATGCCATTTTTCGAGACCACACGTGGCGGCGAGATTCGTGAACACCAACTCGAATTTGCGGCGATGCAAGAGCTGAAGGAAACGATCTTTGTGCCGCTGGATGAATCATCAACAGGCATGCTGCGGATCGTCGATATCAATGGCAACACTCTTGCTCGCGAATATCCCGCACTCCGTTTTCCCTGGGGATACGAACCGCAATTGTCCTATATGGTCGATGTGTTAACGGATAAGCCGCGCCGCTATCAATTCCTATATGCCACGGAACTTGTTTTCCCCAGCCCAACCGTATCTCGCAATTTATACAAAGATGTCAGCCCTGAGTTCTTGAATTTAATTAAGACGAGCGGGGAAGCGAATCGACTCTATTCGTTACCGGCACGATTGGATACACAAACACGTCCCCCGACGCCGCAAGATGTTGAAAACCGACCGCATCCGTTGACCCTCGTCGACGCCGTTGAATCCGAACATCAAGATACTGGCGAATGGCTGATCCGAAGTGATGGTCGAACGAAAATTGTGCTGCAATATCCCGATTGGAAAAGTGCAGAACGATTTCAGTTGCAGATGGCAATCGCCCCCCCAAAACAAGCGGACGATACCGAAAACATTGCCTTGACGCTTTCGTTCCGGTCATCGTTATTCACGAGTGAAACCAAACATGACGTGCCGGCGTCAGATGACGCCCGCTTGATACAAACGATTGATTTGCTTCAGCTCCCCAGTTTTTCGCTAAGCGAGAACATTGAATTTCTCACAATTCATCTTCAACACTCAGGAGTTTACCGAGTGGAGCAACTCTTCGTCCCGATTGGCGAATTGCAGTAAGCGAAACGTATTTCAAGACGCCCCGTCCCCGAACATTCCGGTAAACCGACGAATGACACTTAAGGGGACAGACGCACAATATCCCAGGACGGGTGCCCCTCATCCCAGGACGCGTGCCCCTCCGCGGATACGTGCCCCTCCGCGGATGCGTGATCGTTTTGCCTATAGGCGATGCGATCGTGCAGTCGGCTGGGGCGTCCTTGCCAAAATTCGATCCAACTTGGTTTCAAGGCATAGCCGCCCCAATTTTCGGGACAAGGAACCTCGCTTCCCTCGTGCTCGGCAATCAATTCTTGCATCCGAGTTTCTAAATCTTCTCGCGAGCTCACTTCGCTCGATTGGCGGCTGACCAGCGCCCCCAATTGGCTCTCACGCGGACGGCTCTGAAAATACGCAACGGCATCCGCCCGGGATGCTTTGCGGACGCTTCCCTCGATGCGAATTTGCCGCTCCAAGTGCGGCCAAAAGAAACAAAGGGCCGCTTGAGGATTGGCGGCCAACTGTTTTCCCTTGATTGAGTCGTAGTTGGTGAAAAAATAGAACTCACCCTCTTTGACCTGTTTCAGCAATACCACTCTTGAGGTCACCGCTCCCTGAGGGTCCGCAGTCGATAGCGTCATCGCGTTGACCTCGAACCATTCCGGCAACGGCGACTCTTTGGCTTGCGTGAACCACCTATCGAACTGAACCATCGGATCGGGATCGACGTCTTTTTTATCGAGTCCACTGAGCGTGTAAGTTCGTCGCATTTTCTCGATCGACATTCGATACTCCTCATCACCGTCTTGGTGTCCAAAAACAAACTAAAAACCGGCATTTTTGATAGCATTCTTGCCATCAATTTGCCACGAAACCCTGGCTTTTTGCATAAGAAACCTGCTTTGGCGCGCCGCTTGCCTCATTTATTGAATGCTACACGCAAACTGCCAATATGACAGACATCTCTAACTACCTTCGGGATATTTACGATGGAATCATTAACTGGAAATCTTCTAGTTGCTTCCTCGCTTGCGACAGACCCCATTCTCAGCAGAGGGGTTTGCCTACTGGTTCACGATGACCAGGAGAGCGTGATTGGCGTCATGCTCAACCGTCCAATGCATCCGAATCCGCAAGCATTGATGGCGATGCTCGGTGAACAAATGGCGTCCCAGACGCCTGATGAGGATACTGCAGAACCAGAAAAATTGGAGGAAGAGTCCAAAAGTCGATTGCCAGGAAACGGACAAGGGCAATCTCTCTCGCAACCTTCGACTCCACCGACACCTTATTCCCCCGTCGGCATGGTCCACTTCGGAGGGCCGTTGTCAGGCCCTGTCGTCGCGATCCATCAGTTGAGCGAGTATGCCGAAGCCGAGACGGGCCACGGCATCTATGTCGCCGCTCAGAAGCAGCATCTCGAAGGCCTAGTAAACAAACAACCAGGTCCCTATCGGTTGATTATCGGCCACCTTGGTTGGGAAACCGAACGGCTGAACGCCGAGGTCGAGGCAGGACTTTGGCACATTGTTCCGGCCACGGCAGATGTCGTTTTCGAGAACGCCGACGAAATGTGGCCACGCTTGATTCGCCGAGCGACGTCACGGTCGGTGGCGCGTTGGATCGGAATTCCCGACATGACAGGCAATGCGGAACTAAACTAAGTGTCGCATCGACGCGGTTGTTTGTGTCATGGACTTCCAAGTGCGACGATATTCCGTAACATGGTCGCCTTGATCGTCTCGGTTGCCCCGAGCCTTTCAAACCTTTGCGCACCAATCGGTGCCATTACCCTTCACCACTACCGTACCGAGAGATTGTAATCGCATGGGGCGACACGACGACGACGAGGAAATTAAACGTCCCTATCGAATTCAAAAGCGACGCCTGGGCACGATCCGTTTCGTCAGCCCCGATGGCGAATTCGGGTTTATCGATGCCGAAGATTTTCGCGAGGACGTGTTCTTTCATCGATCCGTCTTTGACGGCACCCTCGAAGGTGCCCCCCCACGCGGCCCCTACGATCGCGAAGTGCTTCCGTACGAGTACATGTGGGTCGAGTACGAGTTAGACGACGACTATTACGACAAAGAAAATCGTTTGCGAGCGAAACTGGTTCGTCGCAGCAATCGCCCCGAAGGCAAGAAATTATCGGGTCGCGATGCGCCCCACTTGATCGTCAAACATCACCCCAACGCTCGCAAGAAACGCCCCTCATGGCGTGACAAAGACGAGTCGTAACGATCGCCCAGCGGCCCAATTCGGCGGCCCTATTTGGCGGACCTATTCGGCAGCCGGGGCCTCTTCGACCACCTTGGTGGTGTCGACCGCCTGAGCCTTATCTTCGTCTTTCTCCTCGGCGGGCAAACGACCTCCGTTTTTCTGAGCAGTGATCATGTCCTCTTCGAGAGCCCGAATCTTTTCCGGGTTAATCTGCTTGGACAACAATTCCTGCGTCTGAGTGAACATCTGGTCGATCTTCGCTCGCTGGTTCGGATTTTTGGCTCCGGGCTGGTTTAAAAACGCCGTTAGCTTTTTGTCCATGTCGTCGGCAATTCGTTCATGCGTCGGCTGTTCACGTAACGAGTGCAGCAATTCTCGTGCTTCATCCATCTCGCCCTTGCGAAGCCGCAGTCGCACGCGTGCCGCCAACAGTTCGCGAATCGCGACGAGATCGATGATCGCATTTTGGACACCTCGGATGTAGGCTTCCGCTTGCAGTCGCATATCATCGCCGCTCAAGTCGGCGACGGCATGCGGGTTCAGTCCTGGCACCATTGGCAATCTTGCTAGAATCGCGCCGCCATTTTTCACGTACAACAGATGCAGTGGCGAGTCCTCTGCCTCGACGTCCAAACGCCCGTTCCAATCGGTTCGCCCCACAAAGGACATGTCACCGGTCTCGAGATTTTTGTCATAAATCTCGTAACCGATCAGTGGAAAATCGGGATCTTTCTGAGCATGCAGACGCAACATCGTCGACTTTCCGAACGGTCGACTCCGCAGCGCCATACGAAACGTTCGCTTGTTGCTACGGCCTTGCAACCCACCGGCGCGGCCCGCATGAAAATCCATTTCCATCAACGAATCATTTTTTTCGGTCACCAGCAGATAGGCCCAATCGATCGGCCCAATTTGGATCGGGTTTCCATTTCGATCGTTTTTGCGAGTCATCGGTTCGAGCACATCACCAACGTGGACCATCGCAGGCGACTTATCATCGAGAATCAAACCTCCGGCGCGAAGCAAGCCCTTCGCATTTTTCTGGCCTGCGTCTTCGATGCGAACCACCGGTGCAAAGGCTTCGATCATTGCCCGCCCAATCGTTCCTGGCATCTCCGAGGGCTGCACAAAGTGCCGAGTCGCCACCGGACCAAAATGCCGCATCAGCGTATCGAGCTCGACGACGCTGACGGAGGCGGGTGCCACATTCTCTTCGATGCGAACCACGAAAATTTTGTCGTAGGAATCGATCGCTTCAATCACCAAACCACTCAGGGGCACCGGAATGATCTTGGCCTCGGGTTTATCGAGCAGCAACGCCATACCGCGTGAAACCAAGATAGCCTCGGTCGTAGGATCCTCCCACATTTTACTGACCGCAAGCGCATCCCCTTCCAGGGCGCGTAGCTTGTCACTGACCCCATCGATCGAATCGTTTCCAATCTCGGCCGCTCGTCGCCGAACCTCGTCCATCATGCCCCGAGTGGTATACACATCGCTGACAATTTCGCCAACGTTCGCGGCCGTGCGTAGTCGGACAGCATCCTCGTGATCGCGTTTGACGGCGACCACGGGATCGGAGGCAGAAATCGATTCGTAGGTCATCCCACCAAGATTTCGGTTGGCCGCATTAACGACCGCTGGGGGCGCATCGGCACAGTCCAACTGCCAAATCGCGGCAAAATCACGATCAAGAAACTCTTGAAGCGGCTGGCGCACCGATTCCGCATTGACTCGCGGTTCGTCCGAGACGATCCAAACAAGCACCTTGTACGGTGAATAATCCCACGGCTCGACCTCGGCTTCAGCATCTTCGTCCGGGGCGGCCGCGCTGGCGGTCGTCGAATTTGCTGCCGCCGCATCACTTGAAACCGAGGCG
>TARA_R110002073_G_scaffold323434_1_pt1 | contig 24315 bp, 15 predicted proteins | sample TARA_R110002073 | Tara Oceans TARA_R110002073 (sample SAMEA4397174) | marine metagenome | biome: Polar Biome; feature: [DCM] deep chlorophyll maximum layer (ENVO:01000326); material: water (ENVO:00002006), including particulate matter (ENVO:01000060) such as... | depth 40 m | reverse complement strand
CTTCTTTCAGGTGGACGGGTTTGCCGGCTTCGCCGGGCAAACAAAAAGGCCAGACCGGGCAACCGGTCTGGCCTTTTTCATGCGCGGGGCTAAGGCTACTTTTTCGCCCAGGGCGCGCGAAGAATTTCGATCAGCGTGCCATCGGCATCCTTTGCGTAGCCAACGGTCTCGCCTTCTCTGTCGCTGTCAGTAGCGGCGGCCGGCGCCTCTGTGACCTGCTCGCCCGCATCGCTGATAGCCTGCGCGAAGCCTTCTGGCGACATGCTGCGCAGTTCCATTTTCACCGGATTGTCGGTGTAGTTACGCGGGCTGCCGTTGGTCCAGTTCATCAGTACCAGTGCTGACCCGCCCTGGCCCTGAAGAATATACTCGTCATACTGGAACGGGATTGGCAGGAAGATCAGCTCGCGAAAGCCAAGCTCTTCTACGTAAAAGTCCCGCGCTGCCTGTAGGTCGCTGACGCCGATACCGAATGCTCCGAAGTAGGACTGCACTGCGTCGGCACTGCCGACAAACTCGATCAGGTTGTTGTCCAGATCACGAGCAAAGCCCACCGTGACGTTCAAGCCTGCTTGAAATGCAGGCGGCACCGTGACCCGGCCTCCGGCGGCGAGAATATCCAACGCGTACTGGTCAGGATCCTTTACGTAGAACACCAGCTTGCCGGGATTTTGCCGATAGTTGCGGCTGACGCCATCGGTAAAGCCCATCAGCACCACTTCGGAGCCGCGCCCATCGGCCGAACGCATAACCACTTCATCACGGTCTTCGCGGCTGCGGCGGGCTATTTCTTCCATTCCCAGTCCGTCACGGTAGAAGCCCACCGCTGCTTCCAGATCTTCCACACCGATACCAGCGGCGCCAAGGTAGCCGCGGATGCCTTGGCGGATTTCCAGCAGCGTGCCATCGGCGTCGCTGGCATAGGCCAGCAGTGCCTGGTTCAGATCCGCTTCTGATGAAGCTGCAGGCTCGCGGCTGACGTCGCCACCGGCGTCCTGGATGTCCGCCGTCATTGCCTGCGGGTAGGCGACGTCGAGTTGCAGCTTGACCGGGTTATCGGTGTAGTTGCGCACGCTGCCATTGGTCCAGTTCATCAGCACCACGGCCGAGCTGCCGGGTACCGGGGAGGTCAGTATATATTCGTCGTACTGCCCAGGGATCTGCAGAAACTGACTCTGTTCAAAGCCAAGTATGTCCACGTAGAAGTCCCGGGCGTTTTCAAGATCGCTGACGCCAATACCGAAGGCGCCGAAGAATGATTCTGTGGCCGCAGGCTCGCCGACGATCTCGATCAGGTTGTTGTCCAGGTCACGGCCAAAACCGACCACCACATTGCCAAACGCGGGCTGTGCTGCCGGCGGGACGGTGATGCGTCCGCCGGCGCTGGTAAAGTCAGCGGCGAAGGCGCTGGGGTCCCTGGCATAGAACACCAGCTTGCCGGGGTTCTGCTGAAAGTTGCGGCCGATGCCGTCGGTGAAGTCCATCAGTATGATCTTGGAGCCACGCGCGTCGGCCGATTCGAGTACCACCTCAATGCGATTGTCGCGGGTCAGTCGCGCGACTTCGCGCATGCCCATGCCATCGGTATACAGCGCCACGGCGGCATCCAGGTCACTGACGCCAATACCGGCAGCGCTCATGAAGGCCAGGTTGGCGACAGGTTCAGGTGCGGGACCGGTGACTGGTGGCGCGTCGTTGGCGCTGCTCCCTCCGCCTCCGCCACCCAGGCAGCCAGTCAATAAGCTAATGATCCCCAGCAATAGAAGGGTTTTAATAGTAGAGGCGGCAGGCATGCGGTAATCCTTTGTTATTAGATAGTGGAATAGCAACGCAAATTACGAATGAACGTTCGTTCATAAATGCAAAGATACTCGATTGCCCGGTAGCTGCCAACTGGTGTTTAGGTCTTGCCCAAGGTGGCGGCGGTGACGTATGTGGCCTGGCAGGCTATCATCCGGAAACTGTCTTCTGACCTCGCCATACAAAGGTGCCCGCTCATGTCCTCGCCGCTGTCTGCCCTCCCTCTGGAAATGCGTCTGGCCGGGGTGCCTGACATCGAGTGCGTGACGCCGGATCTCAACGGTATTCCCCGTGGCAAGGTCATGACCGTAGAGGGATTCCTGCAGGGTCGACGTTTGCAGATGGCCCGCGGTGTGCTGTTGCAGGCGGTGATGGGCGGTTATCCCGAAGCGCGCTATTACGGCGGAGAGGATGGCGATCTGGTGCTGCGCGCGGTGGCCGATCAGGTGCATGTGCTGCCCTGGGCAGACACTCCACGCGGGTTGGCGGTGTGCGATGCGGTAGAACTCGACGGGGCGCCGTCCGGGTTATCCAGCCGCAGCCTGTTGCAGCGGGTTATCGAGCGCTACGCTGAGCGGAACTGGCAACCGGTGGTGGCTACCGAACTGGAGTTTTTCATATTTGAACCGCACACCGATGTGCACCAGCCCTTTCAACCCCCCGTTGGGCTGGATGGGCGGCGTGAGACGGGGCATGCGGCGTTCAGCGTCAGCTCCAACAACGGGCTGCGGCCCTTCTTCGAGGAGCTGAAGGCCTCGATGGCGGCGCTAGGTATCCCCCGCGATACCTTTATGCATGAAATGGGCGTCACCCAGTTCGAGATCAACTTTGTCCACGGTGATCCGCTGCTGATCGCCGATCAGACCTTTCTGTTCAAGCATATGCTGCATGAAGTCGCGCTCAAGTGTGGGTTGATCGCGGTATGCATGGCCAAGCCGCTGGCGCGAGTGCCGGGATGCTCGATGCATATTCACCAGAGCATCGTCGAGCGGACACAGGGGCGTAATATTTTTACCGATCCAAACAATGGCGAACCGACCTTCAGTTTCCCGCATTATATCGGCGGCCTGCAGCATTGCCTGGCTGATCTGACGCTGCTGATGGCGCCCCATATCAACTCCTACCAGCGCTTCTGCCATACCTACGCCTCGCCCAACAACCTGTGCTGGTCCCACGACAATCGCAGCGCCGGCTTGCGCATTCCGGCCAGCGGCCCGGTGGACCGGCGTGTCGAGAATCGGCTGCCTGGCGCCGACGCCAATCCCTATCTGGCGATTGCCGCCAGCCTGGCAGCCGGTCTTTATGGCATAGAGCATGAGATCGAGCCCAGCGCGGTATCCCAGGGGGAGTTTCAGGCGACCGACGTGCTGACTCTGCCAGGCACGTTGCATGAAGCCTTGCAGCGCTTGCGTCGCAGTGCGTTAGCGCGGGAACTGATGGGCGATGAGTTTATTGACGGCTACATAGCCACCAAAGCCCTGGAACTGGAGGATTTCATGAACGAAATAACCCCATGGGAAAGGCGTTTTCTCGGCAGCCAGGTCTAGGCCTTACGCATTCTGCTGGCAGCAGAGCAATAAACCAGCCGAGCATGGACGTCAGCCACGCGATTGCCTAACCTGCACGCATCGAAATGCCTGACCACTACGGAGCCGCCATGCAGGATGCCGACATACTCACCCCCGGCCTGATGATCATTCATGGCAACCGCCTGGAGGCCTTGCGTGAGCTAGTGGTCAGTTGGACCCGTGAGTACCCGCTGCACCCGCTTGAGAACGAAGTGGTGCTGGTGCAGAGCAACGGCATCGCCCAGTGGTTGAAGCTGGCGCTGGCAGCGGATCCGCAGCCCGAGGGTGGCGGCTGTGGCATTGCCGCCGCACTCGATGTGCAGCTACCCGCGCGCTTTCTCTGGCAAACCTACCGCACAGTGCTCGGCCGTGAGGCGGTGCCTGAGCAATCGCCGCTGGACAAGCAACCACTGACCTGGCGGCTGATGCGCCTGTTGCCCGGGCTGCTCGATCAGCCAGCATTTGAGCCATTGCAGCGCTTTCTGGCCGATGATGCGGACTGCCGCAAGCGCTACCAACTGGCCGAGCGCCTGGCTGACCTGTTTGACCAGTACCAGGTGTACCGGGCGGACTGGCTGAATGAGTGGGCGCAAGGGCGCGACCGGATTCGCCTGGCGCGTGATGGGGTGCGTGATCTGGGTGGCGAGGAGTGTTGGCAGCCAGCGCTGTGGCGCGCGGTGATCGCAGATGTCGGTAATGATCGTCTGAGTGATAGCCGCGCCGGGATTCATCCGCGTTTTGTTGACCAGTTGCTCGCCATGGACAGCCGGCCCAAGGGGCTACCGCGCCGGGTTATCGTATTTGGCATCTCATCGCTACCTGCACAAACCCTTGAAGCGCTGGCAGCTATCGGCCGCTTCAGCCAGGTGCTGCTCTGCGTGCTCAACCCTTGCCAGTATCACTGGGGCGACATCGTTGCCGATCAGGATCTGCTGCGCCATCAGTACCGCCGCCAGCAGCGCCGGCCCAACAGCCCGGTGCAACTGGACGACAGCACCTTGCACCAGCACGCTCATCCGCTGCTTGCCGCCTGGGGCAAACAGGGGCGGGACTACATCAACTTGCTGGACAGCCACGATGAACGCGCCGGTTATGAGGCGCGCTTTGCCGCGATCAACGGCGGCCGGGTAGATCTGTTCGAAGAGCCCGGTGGCGATTCGCTACTAAACCAATTGCAGCAGGATGTCCTGGAGCTCAGCCCGCTGGCGGAAACGCGCGAACGCTGGCCGCAGGTCGATCCGCAGGTGGATCGCTCGATCCAGTTCCATCTGGCCCACAGCCCGCAGCGGGAGGTCGAAATACTGCATGATCAGTTGCTCGACGCCTTTGATCGCGATCCGCAGCTGCGCCCGCGCGACATCATTGTCATGGTTCCGGATGTGAATACCTATGCGCCGCATATTCAGGCGGTGTTCGGTCAGTATGCCAGCGACGATCCACGGCATATTCCCTTCACCCTGGCCGATCAGGGGCAGCGCGGTCAGGAGCCGCTGCTGATTGCGCTGGAGCATCTGCTGCGTCTGCCCGATAGCCGCTTGCCGGTCAGCGAGGTGCTGGATCTGCTTGATGTACCCGCGCTGCGTGGACGTTTTGGGCTGACCGAACAGGATCTGCCCACCCTGCGCCGCTGGATAGAGGGCGCCGGGGTGCGCTGGGGGCTGGATCAGCAACGCCGCAGCCAGCTCGGTATGCCCGATGGGCTGGAGGCCAATACCTGGCGCTTCGGCCTGCGGCGCATGCTGCTGGGCTATGCGGTTGGCCAGGGCGACGCCTGGAACGGGATTGAACCCTATGACGAAATAGGCGGCCTGGATGCGGCGCTGCTCGGCCCGCTCAGTGCCTTGCTGGATGCGCTCGACCGTCACGAGAAGGCACTGGCCCAGCCGGCAATGCCGCTGTTATGGGGCGGACGCCTGCGCGCCTTGCTGGAGGATTTTTTCGCGGCCAGCAGCGAGCGTGATCAATTGCTGCTGGTGCAACTGCAGGAAAGCCTGGAACACTGGCTTGAGCTCTGCGATACGGTCGACCTGCAAGAGGCGCTGCCGTTGAATGTAGTCGCCGAAGCCTGGCTGGAGGGCGTGGGTCAGGACCAGTTGAGTCAGCGCTTTCTGGCTGGCGCCGTCAACGTGTGCACCCTGATGCCGATGCGCGCGATCCCGTTCAAGCGCATCTGCCTGCTGGGCATGAACGACGGCGACTACCCACGCGCCCAGCAGCCGCTGGACTTTGACCTGATGGGCCGCGATTACCGGCCCGGTGACCGGTCGCGGCGCGAGGATGATCGCTATCTGCTGCTTGAGGCCATGCTGTCCGCCCGGCAAACGTTGTATATCAGTTGGGTCGGGCGCAGCATTCGCGACAATGGCGAGCGTCCGCCTTCGGTACTGGTCGGCCAGTTACGCGATCATCTGGCTGCCGGTTGGCAGTGTGTGGGCGCTGTTGACGGCCAAGGCGATCTGCTCGCAGGCCTGACCACCGACCATCCCTTGCAGCCCTTCAGCCTGGACTATTTTACTGGCCAGCGAGGTCTGTTCAGTTACGCCAGCGAATGGCTGCCGCTGCATGCTCAGGCGCATAGCGAAGCGGCCAATCAGGCGTTGCCGCCAGCGGTGCTGGACGCGCCCATTGAGCTGCCCGCGTTAGAGCGATTTTTGCGCAATCCGGTCGGGCACTTCTACAGCCAGCGGCTCAAGGTCTGGCTGGATGAGCGCGAGGTCACGGCCGAAGACGATGAGCATTTCAGTCTCGACGGCTTGCAGCGTTACCAGCTTAGCCAGGCACTGCTCGACAGCCTCAAGGACGCCGCGCCGGACGCGGATCTGCCTGCCCTGCTGGAACATGGCGCGCTGCGCCTGCAGCAGCGTGGGGATTTGCCCCTGGCCGGATTTGCCGGCCTGGCCAGCGGACAATTGCTGGCGCCCTTGGCCGACCAGTTGACGCGCTACCACCAGCAGGCGCGGCTCTGGAGTCAACGCCTGGATCATCCCTTGCCAATTGAAGGCCGCACCGCCGCGCTGGAACTGAGTAGCTGGCTGGCCGATGTACGTTGCTCGGCCAGCCAGGAGGGGTTGCGGCGCTTGAGCCTGTTGCCTGGGCAGTTACTGGGCAAGAAGAGTCTGAACTGGCGCAAGCTGCTCAATGATCTGGTCGTGCATGTGTGCGCTGCTGCCAGTGGCCACGCCATGAGCACCTGTATCATCAGCGCGGATGCTGACGTGCAACTGCTGCCGCTGGATCAACGTCAGGCCGCTGCCATAGTGCATGACTGGCTGGATGCCTGGCATCAGGGGCTGAGCAGGCCCTTGCCGGTGGCGCCGAAAACGGCGCTGGCCTGGTTGGCCGCCGAGGATGAGGACAAGGCCCTGGTTCAGGCCCGGCAATGTTATGACGGTAATGACTTCAGCCGTGGTGAGCGGCAAGACAGTGCGGCACTGCTGCGCAGCTTTGCCGATTTCGCCAGCCTCAGTGCCAGCGGTGAATTCGAGGCCTTCGCCAGCCTGTTGTATCAGCCATTGGTCCGCGCTCAGGCCGAGCAATGGCTGACCGTCACCCCGGCTACGGAGGAGCAGGCATGACCGAGGCTCACATCATGGCTCCTGCTGATCCAAGACCTTTGGCATTACGCTGTGCGCTGCGCGGCAGCCGTTTGATCGAAGCCAGCGCCGGGACCGGCAAGACCTTTACCATTTCTGCGTTGTACCTGCGCCTGGTGCTTGGCCATGGCGGCGCAGCGGGATTTGGTCGCGAGCTTTTGCCGCCGGAGATACTGGTGGTGACCTTTACCGAGGCCGCGACCCAGGAACTGCGCGATCGCATTCGCGCGCGCCTGGTCGAGGCAGCCCAAGCCTTCCGTGGCGAGCTGGAGAAGCTGGATCCGATTCTGCAGGGCCTGCGCGGTGATTACGCTGAAGCGGATTGGCCCTCCTGCGCGCGCAAGCTGGATATCGCCGCGCAGTGGATGGACCAGGCCGCCGTCTCGACCATCCATAGCTGGTGCCAGCGCATGCTGCGCGAGCACGCCTTCGATAGCGGCAGCCTCTTTACCCAGACGCTGGAAACCGATCAGCGGGAATTGCTCGCGGAGGTCGCGCGGGATTACTGGCGGCTGCATTGCTATCGCTTGCACGGCAAAGCGCTGGCTTGGGTCAGCGAGCACTGGCAGCAGCCCGATACCTTGCTCGGCAAGACGCGTGTACTGCTGGACCAGAAACCGCCGGTCATCGACTTGGCGCTGCAAACACTGATAGAAGATGCCTTGCAGGCAGCTGCGGAACAACTGCAGGCGCTCAAGGCACCCTGGGTCGATTGGGCCGATGAGCTTGAAGGGTTGCTTGAGCAAGCCCGGGAAGCCAAGGCGTTCAATGGTCAGAGCTTGAACCGCAAGAATCTGGGCAACTGGCTGGAAAAGTTGCGCGACTGGGCCGCCAATCCGGATGCGCAGACCCTGGATATCGGCAAGGGCTTCGAGCGGCTGACTGACGCAGGCCTGGCGGAGATCTGGAAGCAGGGTACGCCGCCCGAGCACCCGGCACTGCACGCTATGGCCGAGCTCAAGGGTGCCCTTGCGGCACTGGCTGGCCCGGCGCAGCCAGCGCTCAGGCACGCTGCCGGCTGGATCGCCGAACGCTTCGACGCGGAAAAGCGCCGCCGTGCGCAGATGGGCTTTGATGACATGCTCACGCGGCTCGATGATGCCCTGCAAGGGGAGAATGGAGAGCGACTTTCTGCGGTGATTCGGGCGCAGTTTCCCGTGGCGATGATCGACGAGTTCCAGGACACCGATCCACTGCAATATCGCATCTTCGACCGCATTTACCCGCTGCACGACAGCGCCATGGACGAGCAAGAGCAAACCACCGCCTTGCTGCTGATCGGCGATCCCAAGCAGGCGATCTATTCCTTCCGCGGCGCAGATATTTTCACCTATCTGCGCGCCCGCCTGGCGACCCAGGGCCGGCATGAACACCTGGATACCAATTTCCGTTCCAGCAAGAGCATGGTGTCGGCGGTCAACCGTGTGTTCGGACTGGCCGAGAAGCGCGCCGATAACCTTGGCGCCTTTCGCTTTGGTGCCGGTGCAGACTCCTCCTTGCCCTTTTATCCGGTGGCGGCTCAGGGACGCAAGGAACGCTGGATGCTCAACGGTCAGGTGGCGCCAGCGCTGACGGCCTGGCATCTGCATAGCGAAGAGCCAATGAGCGCCGAGGCTTACCGCCAGCAACTGGCTGCACGCTGCGCCTCGGCGATGGTCGAGATGCTCCAGGCCGGGCAATCTGGCGATGCCGGGTTTGCTGATCCCGAGAAAGGCTGGCAAGCGCTACGCCCGGCAGACATGGCTGTGCTTGTACGCACCGGCCGTGAAGCTGAAGCCATTCGCAGTGCGTTGGCGCTTCGCGGCGTGCGCAGCGTCTATCTGTCGGACAAGGATTCGGTGCTCGACTCGCAGGAGGCAGTGGATGTGTTGCGCTGGTTGCGAGCCTGCGCCGAGCCTGGCAATGACCGGCTATTACGTGCCGCGCTGGCTAGCCCGACGCTGGACCAGTCCTGGGCGACGCTGGAACGTCTGAATGAAGATGAGCGGCTCTGGGAGCGGCGGGTATTCCAATTCACCGAATACCGCCGGGTGTGGCAACGCCAGGGCGTGCTGCCCATGCTGCATAGGCTGCTGCACGATTTTGATTTGCCCGCGCGTCTATTGCAGCAACCCCTGGGCCAGCGGCAATTGACCAACCTGTTGCATCTGGCGGAAATGCTGCAACGTGCCTCGCGCGAGCTAGACGGCGAACAGGCGCTGGTGCGCCATCTGGCTGAACTGATCCCGCTTGCCGGCGAGGGAGCCGGGGAAGATCAGATACTGCGGCTGGAAACGGACGCCGAGCTGGTCAAGGTAGTGACCATTCACAAATCCAAGGGGCTGGAATACCCGCTGGTCTTTCTGCCCTTTATCTGCCACAGCCGGCCGGTCAAGGGCGGCGAACCGGTGCGCTTCCATGACGGCGAGCGGCGCACGCTGGTGCTGGAGCCGTCCGAGGATCAACGCCAGCAGGCCGATGGTGAACGGCTGGGTGAAGATCTGCGGCTGCTGTATGTCGCCCTGACTCGCGCACGGCATGCCTGCTGGCTGGGTCTGGCGGACTTGAAAACCGGCCAGGGCAGAACCTCGGTATTGCATCACAGCGCCATCGGGCATCTGCTCTCCGGTGGTCAGCCCTTGGTCGGCAGCCCGGCGCTGGTCGGCTGGTTGCAGCAGTGGAGCGAAGGTGCAGATCAGACCATCGCCGTCAGCCCCGCCCCGGAAGTGGACGACCGCTTATATCAGCCGCAGCAAGTGGCCAACCCGCAGCTCCAGGCACGGCAGCCGCAACACCCGAGCTTCGAGTCCTGGTGGATCGCCTCCTATAGTGCCCTGGCTATCGGCAGTGAGGATGTGGCTGGGCGCGCCGTCGGCAATGCGCCGGACAGCCCAGCAGCGGAAAAAATGGCTGACGACGAGCGCGCTGCCCGCTTTGTACCCTTGCGCGCGGGCGAGCTGCCGACTATTCATCGTTTCCCGCGTGGCCCGCAGCCGGGCACCTTCCTGCATGGTCTGTTGGAACTGGCCGGGCGAGAGGGCTTCGCTACCCTGGCTGATCGGGCGCACTGTATCGAATGGCTGCGCCCGCGCTGCATCCGCCGTGGCTGGGGGGAGTGGACCGAGTGCCTAGCGGACTGGCTGATCAGACTGCTGCAGCATCCTGGCCTGGAGCGTCACCTGGGCGCAGGCAACCACATCAGCCTGGCGCAATTGGAGCCTGGGCTGTATCAGCCGGAAATGGAGTTCATGTTCAGCGCACGTCGCGTTGATGTGCAGCAACTTGATCAACTGGTCTGTGCTGCGACACTCGATGGCCGGCCAAGGCCGGCACTGCGTCGGGACCGGCTCAATGGTCTGTTCAAGGGGTTTATCGATCTGGTATTCGAGCATCAGGGGCGCTATTACGTGGTGGACTACAAGTCCAACTGGCTTGGCGCGACCGCCAGTGACTATGTGGATGAAGCCATGGAGCAGGCCATTGTCGAGCAGCGCTATGACTTGCAGTACGTGTTTTACGTGCTGGCGCTGCACCGACAGCTCAAGGCACGCCTACCCAACTATGACTATAAGACGCATATGGGCGGGGCGCTGTACTGGTTTATCCGCGGCGTGGATTCACCCCAGGGTGGGCTCTGGCACGACCGCCCCGCGCAAAGCCTGATTGAAACACTGGACCGGCTGTTTACCGGCCAACCCGCAGTGCAGGAGCCATTATGAAAGATGCGCAGATCGACTGGCTGGAGCAGGCGGGGCAGCAGCCCGACGCCGTTCACAGCCCCTTGCACAACGCTATACACAACCCCTTGCAGGATCCGCACGCCTTGCGCGCGCTGCTGGATGCCTGGTTGGACTGTGGCTGGTTACGTGCCCTGGACCGGGCGCTGGCGGCCTTTCTGTTGGAGCGCGAACCGGAGTGCGATGCACGGGTACTGCTGGCGGCAGCGCTGGTCAGTCATCAGCTCGGCCATGGGCATGTTTGTCTCGATCTGGGAGCTACGCTGGCCGAACCGGATTTTGCGCTCTCGCTACCACCGGAAGGAGAGGGGGCGCAGGATGTTGTTTTGCCGTCACAGCTGTTGCGCAGCCTGACGCTGGGCGACTGGCAGGCCGCGCTGGCGGGCAGCCGCGTAGTGGATACAGGGCAGGCCAGTGACGCCGAGCGGCCTTTGGTGCTGGTTGGGGAACGCTTGTATCTGCGCCGCTATTTTCGCTACGAGCAGCAGGTTGTGCAGGGTTTGCAGCGGCGCCTGGCAGAGCCCCTGGGTACACCAGATGCATTGCCGCAGCGCCTGGCGACGCTGTTTGCCGATAGCCAGCAAACGCCGGACTGGCAGCGTATTGCCTGTGCGCTGGCCGCGCGCGGCGCTTTCAGCATTATCACCGGCGGGCCCGGTACCGGGAAAACCACCACGGTGGTGCGCTTGCTGGCGCTGTTGCAGACGCCCGCTGTGGAAGCTGGCAGGCCACTGCGTATTCGTCTGGCGGCCCCTACCGGCAAGGCCGCCGCCAGGCTGACCGAATCCATCGGTCAGCAGGTCGGGCGCCTGCCGGTGGGCGAGGCAGTGAGCACACAGATTCCCAGTGAGGTAAGCACCTTGCACAGATTGCTGGGTAGCCTGCCCGACAGTCGGCATTTTCGTCATCATGCGGGTAATCCGCTGGCGCTGGATGTGCTGGTGATTGATGAAGCCTCGATGATCGACCTGGAGATGATGGCCTCTGTGCTCAATGCACTGCCACCTGGCGCGCGGCTTATTCTGCTTGGCGACAAGGACCAGCTCGCGTCGGTGGAGGCGGGCGCGGTATTGGGTGATTTGTGCCGCCGAGCCGAGGGCGGATTCTATACACAGGCCACCCGTGACTGGCTGGAGGCTACCAGTGGTCAGTCCCTGGCTGCGGCCAATCTGCAGACCGGTGACCAGGCTGTGCATCGGCTGGAACAGCAAACCGCGATGCTGCGCTACTCCCATCGATTCGGCGCACACAGTGGTATTGGGCAGTTGGCCCGCGCAGTCAATGGCGGTGAAGCGAGCACAGCCAGAAGCCTGCTGCAGACTGGCGGCTTCGCCGATATTCACCGGCAGGGGGTCAGCGGCGTGACCGATGGCGCCTTTGAAAGCCTGGTGCTGGGCAATGAGCTGCCAGGGTATGCGCTCTACCTCCAATACCTGCAGGCGAATCGGCCGTCAGCCGGGGTGCAGGCGGATGATCCGGCCTGGGAACACTGGGCCCAGCAGGTGCTGCAGGCCTTTGATCGCTTTCAATTGCTCTGTGCTGTGCGCAAGGGTGACTGGGGCGTTGATGCGCTCAACATTCGGGTGGCCAGCCTGCTGCACCGCAAAGGTCTGTTGAGTGCCGATCAAGGCTGGTATGAAGGCCGCCCGGTGCTGGTCACCCGCAACGATTACAGTCTGGGTTTGATGAACGGGGACATAGGTATTGCCCTGCGCGTGCGCGAAAAACCGTTGCAGGCCGGGGGCGTGGAGCGCGAAGAATTGCGCGTGGCCTTTGCCCGCAATGACGGCAAGGGCGGCATCCGTTTTGTGCTGCCCAGCCGCTTGAGCGAGGTTGAATCGGTGTTTGCCATGACCGTACACAAATCCCAGGGCTCGGAATTTACGCATGCGGTACTGGTGTTGCCGGATGCCCGCAGCCCGGTACTGACCCGGGAGCTGGTCTACACCGCCATCACCCGCGCCAGTCAGCATTTCACGCTGGTTGAAGCGCGCGATGGTGTATTCGAGCAGGCGATACAAACGCCTGTGCGGCGGATCAGCGGATTGGCATTGTAATTAGCCGCTGTAATCAGGTTTGCGGGCGTGAAGCGGCCTGAATCAGCGCCTGAAACAGCAGGCGTTGGCGGCGGAAAAACAACAGGAATTCCGGGTGCCATTGCAAGCCGACCAGAAAGGCTTTGTGCGGATCTTCGACGGCCTGCACTATGCCGTCCAGGTCGCGCCCGCTGACCACCAGCCCTTCACCCACGCGATCGATGGCCTGATTGTGCAAGCTGTTGATGCGGCAGTCGTCGGCCATCAGTAAGCGCCACAATCGGCTATCGGCTTGAACCTTGAGCATTTTCAACGGCAGTATGGTCCAGCGATTGGAGGTCATCTTGCGGTGTGATTTGAGCTCCTGAAACAGATTGCCGCCGCGCCGGGCATTCAGCAGTTGCGCGCCACGGCAAATCCCCAGCAGCGGTAGGTCGCGGGCCAGCGCGTCATCAATGACTGCCATTTCCAGCGCGTCACGCTCGGGATCGTATTTGGGCTGCACTTCAGGCTCTGCGGCGTAGATAACCGGATCGATATCGTGCCCGCCGGTCACCACAACAGCGTCGTACTCCAGAGATTTGAGATCATCACCCGGCCGCACCTGCAGCGGAATGGCGCCGTACCAGCGCACCGCGCAAGCGACCAGAAAGCGGGGCCCGAAAGCACCGCGGCGCGGGCCCGTGACGGCAACGATTATTTTCTTCATGCAGTAGCATCCAGCCAATTGTGGGCCACCTGGTCTGCCCAATCGGTCAGCAGCCGGCTCAGGCCGCTGTCCAGGTGTTGCCGGTAGGCTTCGCAGCAGGCGTCCAGTCGTTCGCGGTCGCAGGCCAGGCGTTCCACCTCCAGCCAGTCCGCCCAGGCCAGATGCAGGCCCCATCCCGGCTGATCGATCAGGCAGTCGGGCAGGCGATAGTGGAAGGTCGGTCGGGCCTTGACCAGTGCATCGCCGGTTACCGCGAGCACTCGTTCCTCATCCAGATATTTGAACAGCGGCAGCATATCCAGGGCGCGGTTGCGCGTAGGGTTATCGCGCAGGTAGTCGCTGATCAACTGCGGCATGCTCGGCCAATAGGCGAGGTTGATCATCTGCCGCACATAGACGCTTGGGAAGGGATCCACATAACTGGTCAGACGTCGTGTCAGGTTGATATTGGCGCGCTTGAGCAGCCATTCGTACAGGCAGATAAACGCCTTGAGGTGGGCGTTGATGGTATCTGCTTCGGTGTCGGGCACTTCGGGGTTGAACTGCATGCCGAAGGCATTGGTCATGCGATCACCGGTGCCTTTGGCGCCGGCGTTGCGCAGATGGGCGATCAGCCCGTCGATTTCGTGCAGGCGATCCAGCGGCAAGGGTGGGCTGATCAATTCATGCGGGACCAGACTGTCGGTCAGCCACTTGAGCATGTCCTCTGCGGAGCTTTTCAGATCATCGCCCAGATCATCCTTGCTGCGTTGCTGGCGGCCGAGGCGTTTCAGCAGCCGGAAGTCCAGCTCGACGATCCAGGGGCCGGCGGGGTCTCCTCGCAGCGTGCGCTCATAACGGCTGGTCTGCTCGATCTCGCATCCGAGAAATTCTGCGGACAGCTGCGCCAATTGGTCCAGCGTCAGGCCATTCATTTCCAGTTCAACGCCAACACGGCGCAGCGCGCCCGTGGAGGTGTGCTGCCGCGGCGACATTGGAAAAGCGATGACGGTCATGCCTCACTCCTTAGCGGTAGTACCGGTTAGCGGCACCACCTGATAAAAACCACTGCGGACAGTGTGGCCAGGCTCAGTCACCCAAGGCCACGCCGTCCAGCCGTGGATCGGCGCCACCGCGCCACTGATTCCCGATCCGTTCAATCCCGTGCAGGCCGCTGGTCATCGGCAGCACCTGGACGTCATGGCCGAGCGCGGTCAACTCCGCCTGGTACTGCTCGAGCAGCGTACCGGCTTCCAATTCCAGGCCCAGGCCACGATCCACGTGGTTGGGCAGGGCAATCGCGTCCTGCACATCCAGCTCCCAGTCCAGCACGCCGACCAGGGCTTTGACCACGTAACCGATGATTCGACTCCCCCCACGCGAGCCTATTACCAGCCGTGGTTCGCCCTGGGCGTCCAGCACCACTATAGGCGCCATTGAGCTGCGCGGTCGCTTGCCACCTGCTACGGCGTTGGGATGGGCCTTGTGGGGCAATTGCGGGTCAAAGCTGAAATCGGTCAATTGGTTGTTCAGCACGAAACCCTGACTGAGCATGCGGCTGCCAAAGGGGGCTTCGTTGGAGCTGGTCAGCGCCAGCAGATTGCCTTCTGAATCGACAATACTGAAATGCGATGTGCCTTGCTCCGCTGCGTCCGGGTCCAGTTCGATATCACGCATTTCTGTCTGTTTGCCGGGCTCGCCGGGGTATACGCTGGCCAAGGCTTGATCGGCATTGATCAACTGCGCGCGCGCCCACAGGTAATCCCGATTCAGTAGTCCATCGACCGGCACCTGAACAAAGTCGGGATCACCGATATAGGCATTGCGGTCGGCAAACGCCAGGCGGCTGGCTTCCGTTATCAGATGCAGCGCCGCCGGGCTGCTTGGCGGCAGCGAGCTCAGATCAAAATGTTCAAGCATGCCCATGATTTGCAGCACGGTGACGCCGCCGGAGGAGGGCGGCGGAGCGCCACACAGCGTCCATTCTCGATAGGGAGCGCATACCGCATCGCGCTTGATGGCGCTGTAGCCGGCCAGATCCTGCGCCGTCATATCGCTACCGCCCCAACGTGCCTGGCTGACGCGCTCAAGCAATTTTTCCGCAATCGGGCCCTGATAGAAGGCCTCGGGACCCTGTTCGGCCAACTGGCGCAAGGTCTCCGCCAGCTCGGGGTTATGCAATTTGGCAGGCTCTGCTGCGGCTTGCTGGCGGTAATAGCGGCGCGTGTCACTGAACAACCGCAGCGATATGTCAGACTCGATCTGCTTTTGCAGTCGCGCCGGCATCGGCAAGCCTTGTTCGGCAAGCGCAATGGCGGGCGCCAGAACCCTGGCCCAGGGCAGGCGCCCATGTTCCTGGTGGGCCATCGCGAGCATGGATACCAGCCCCGGCACGCCGATGGACGCGCCGCTGGGAATTGCTGCAGCCAAGGGTAAGGATCTGCCACGCCATTGGAATCGGTCAGGCGTTGCTGTGGCGGGGGCAGTTTCGCGGCCATCGTAGACCACCGGGTGATGGTGATCGGCTTGATGCAGCAGCAGAAAACCGCCGCCGCCAATGCCGGTCTCGGGCGATTCGATCAGGCCCAGTACCATCTGCACGGCAATAGCGGCATCCACCGCGTGCCCGCCCTGGCGCAGCATGTCCAGCCCGGCCTCTACCGCCAGCGGATGGGCGGCCGACACCATCATGTTATCGGCCTGACGTTCTGCCAGCGGTTGTGTAGTCCTGCTTGGGGTGGCGGGATCGCTGCCGCCACAGGCGCTTAGAAATAGCAGGCAACATAGGCTGGCGCCACTGGCCAGCCTTCTGAAGAGCGTGTCGAATAGAAGTTTTGACATGTTTAACAGGCTAACCTGTGCGTGAGGACACGTCTAACTCTCAGTTCTATGGTGTAGAATCGTCGCAGGCTTTTTCTCCTTATCTTCAAGGTACGTTATGACCAATCTAGCTGAATTTCGGGCTGCAGAGCGCAAGCTTGCGCAACAACTGGCCCAACTGGAAAACATGAAGCAGGACGCTGGCCTGCAACAGGAGCTGGCATTCAATGACGAGCTCAAGGCGCTGATGAAGGCGTACGGTTATTCGCCCCGAGTGGCCTTGGCTATACTGCAGTCCGGGTCCTGATCTACCCTGTGATATAGGCGTTTTTGCGGGGCAATTTGACCCTGCCGTTTCCCAAATGTTCCATAAATCGCTATCATGGTGGCTTATTGGTGACGATTGTCGCCAAAAGGCTGTTGATCGGTAGTCTGTACCGGTTTTCCGTCGAGCATGGTTGAGTTGCGCACCAGGCTGGCCAAGAAACCGTTGTCTTGTCCTGTTCCGGTGGTAGTACAGCTAGCCGCCTTCACTCAGGAGCAAGACCGTGATGGATGATAAAGACCCCTCTTTGAATACCGGTAGCGAACCGGAAAATCCCGCCCTGGACGCGATCCCTGCGCCCTCTGGCGAATCCACCTTGATCGATACTGATTACGTTATTGGCCAGGATAATATCAAGGGCCAGTTTTCCTTTGCGCTTGATATTCACGGCAAGGTTTTCAGTATCTCGGCGCTGACCATTGTCGCCTTTGTGATCATTACCCTGGCACTGCAGAACGATGTTGGCCCTATTTTCAACGCTATTCGCGACTGGCTGACCGGCAACCTGGCCTGGTTTTTCCTCGCTGCCGCCAACGTGTTCGTGATTCTCTGTCTGGTATTGATCGTCTCGCCCTTGGGCAAAGTGCGCCTGGGTGGTATGGATGCCAAACCTGACCATTCCTATATGGGCTGGTTCAGCATGCTGTTCGCGGCAGGTATGGGCATTGGCTTGATGTTCTACGGCGTCTCTGAGCCCATGTCGCACTTCTCCGCGTCCATGGGTGGCGTGGTTGTAGGTGAGGACGGGCTGCGTACAGACTGGGCGCCTCTGGGCGGCGCTGTTGGTGATGCGCAGGCATCGGCCAGCCTGGGCATGGCCGCGACCATCTTCCATTGGGGTCTGCATCCCTGGGCGATCTACGCGATTGTGGCATTGGCGCTGGCGCTGTTCTCCTTCAACAAGGGTCTGCCGCTGAGTATCCGCTCGATCTTCTATCCGATTCTGGGTGAGCGGGTGTGGGGCTGGCCGGGCCATATCATCGATATCCTGGCGGTGTTTGCCACGCTCTTTGGTCTGGCGACCTCGCTGGGTATCGGTGCTGAACAGGCCGCAGGCGGTATAGACCATCTGTTTGGCATTGCCGCTACTGACGCCAGCAAGGTATTGCTGATTATCGGTATTACGGCTATCGCGTTGTGTTCGGTATTGGCCGGGTTGGACAAGGGCGTGAAGCGCCTGTCGCAGTTGAACATGATCCTGGCGATCCTGCTGCTGGGCTTTGTCATCGTCGTCGGGCCGACCCTGGCGATCCTGACCGGGTTCTTCAGCAATCTGGGTTCTTACCTGCAGCACCTGCCGGCACTGTCAAACCCGATTGGTCGTGAAGACGCCAACTTCAGTCAAGGCTGGACGGCGTTCTACTGGGCCTGGTGGATCAGTTGGTCGCCCTTCGTCGGGATGTTTATTGCGCGGGTCAGCCGTGGCCGTACCGTCCGCGAGTTTTTGATTGCGGTATTGCTGGTCCCCTCGCTGGTATCGGTACTCTGGATGACCGCTTTTGGCGGTACGGGTATCGGCCAGTTCGTTAACGATGGCTTTACCGGTGTGCAGGATGCGGCGCTGGAACTGCAATTGTTTGCGATGCTGGGTCAGTTGCCGTTGGCGGAAATCACCTCGTTTATCGGCATCATCCTGGTGATCGTGTTCTTTATTACCTCGTCGGACTCAGGCTCACTGGTGATCGACACCATCACCGCCGGTGGCAAGGTCAATGCGCCAGTACCGCAACGGGTGTTTTGGGTCGTCATCGAAGGGGTGATTGCTATCGCATTGCTGCTCGGTGGCGGACTGGTCGCCTTGCAGGCCATGGCGGTATCCACTGGCTTGCCGTTTACGCTGGTGCTGCTGGTCGGGTGTATCTCGATCGTCAAGGGGCTGATGTCAGAACCTAGATAGCCCATCGAGGCTAGCAGTTGAAAAAAAGGCGTGACCTGAGAAGGTCACGCCTTTTTTATTGCCGGGCTTATTGCCTTAATGTATTGCCGAGTGTCAGTTCCACAATTCCCGAATGGCGATATCCGGATGGTAGTGGGTGGCCACCTGCGCTTGCAGCAGCTCGGCGGTGGCCAGCGCATCGACCAGTGCATGATGTGCCTGGTAGTGCGGCAGGCCGTAGCGCAGGCGGCTGTCGGCCAGGCGAATGGAGGTGGGTTTGACCCCGCGCAGCCGGGCGAACCAGCCAGGCTGGTTTACGCCCCGGTGCAGGCGGGCTTCCAGTTCCATGGTATCGATCACCGGGAAATGCAGTTGCTCGCCAATAAAATAGCGCACAGCCTCGCTCAGAAAGCCGCGCTCGATATTCCGGTAATGCACCACGGCAACCTTGCCCGCGAGACTCTCCAGCAGCGTGCCGAGCAGCTCGTCCAGCCCGGGTGCGTTGCTGATCTCGCTATGGGTAATACGGTGCAGCGTGACGGACTTGTTGCTTAGCTCGGCGATCGGCTTGACCACATGATAAAGGGCTTGCGCGCAGCGAATGCGCTGCAGGCTGAAGGGCGCCAGGCCAATGCTGACGATGGCATCGCGGCTCGGGTCAAGTCCGGTGGTCTCGATATCCATGGCAATCAGCTCCACCTCGCTAAGCGGGGTATCAGCCGCTACGGCGCCGGCCTGGTAAAAGCGCACCAGACGTTCATCCCGTGCGGTATTGGCCAGGTTGCTGAAAATCTTCTGCCAGTCCGGACTGGCGGGGGCCACTTTGCTCATAGCGTGCGCATGGATTGCAGCGAAGGGTAGCGGTAGCGCAGAAATTTTTGCGCGTTGCTTAGTACCTGGAACGCCTCTTTGAGATTATGCCGATCCGCTGCCGGTATGGTTTCAGGTTGAATGTAGTTGTTCGGCTCACGGCCCTGTTCGATATCCCGCGCCTGGTGGCGGATTCGCACCATCGACAGAAACTCCAGCGCGTAGCGCAGGCGCGTGATGGCTTCAGGTGGCATCAACCGCGTGGTTGCAATGGCGTCCAGCCGCTCGAAGGAATTCTGCGCCTTGGAGCCGCAGGCCAGGCTATGTACACGGATCAGATCGGTCAGCGGCGCGGTGCCTCGGCCCTTGAGGTTGATGATGTTCTTGTGTTCACCGTCCTGCTCCATCACGAAGGTGCGGAAAAACCCCAGCGGGGGTGTGCGGTTCAAGGCATTGCGCGCCAGGCTGGCGAGAAAGGGCTCGCTGGCGCTGGCCTTTGTCGCGAGCAGGTCTTTAAGGGTTTCGGCCAGATCAGCCTCGCCGTAAACGCTGTCCAGATCAAAGAAGATCGAGCTGTTGAGCAGGGTTTCCGGATTGGGTCGCTCGATCCACTGGGTAAAATACTGTTTCCAGACGCTCAGAGGTTGGCGCCACTTGGGGTTGGTCGCCATGATGCCGCCCTTGCAGTAGGTGTAACCGCAAGCCGCTAGGCCGTCGCTGACGAAGGTCGCCAGTTTGAAGAAGTAGTCGTCGTGCAGCTTGGGATCAAAGCGGTCATCGAGGATCAGCGCGTTATCCTGATCAGTCACCACCAGTTGCTCGTCGCGCGCCATGGAGCCGAGCGCCATGTAGCAATAGGGCACTGGCGGCGGCCCCAGCTCGGCCTCGGCCAGCTCCAGCAGGCGTTGGCTGAAACCCCGGCCGATACCGGCCATGGTGCTGCCGATCATGTGTGCGGTGGCTTCGTCGTTGGCCATGCGCACGAAGGTGGCGCGTATATCCGGCAGCAGCCCCTGCAGCCCGGCAACGTCCTGCTTGTTGAAGATATTGCTGACCAGGTACAGGCTGCTCTGGGATTCAAAGCGAATGATATCGGTCAGGTTGATCAGGCCAATCGGCCTTTTGCGCTGGATCACCGGCAGGTGATGGATATTGTTACGCAGCATGCACAGCATGGTATCGAACACCGAATCCTCGGCCTGCACGGTAATCGGGCTGGGTGACATCACCTGGCTTATCGGGGTGTCCTGGGTCAGCCCTTCGGCCACCACCCGGGTACGAAAATCCCGGTCGGTGACAATACCGACCATGATGCCGGCACCAGGGCCGGCAGCCGGCAGTGTTCCCGTGCCATCCACGGCGGCCATGCTGTCGACAATCACCAGCGAGGACACATTCTCCGCCGTCATCACACCTGCTGCCTCCCTGACCGACATATGCGCGGGCACCATGATTGGCAGACGGCTGATCAGTTTGCGCACCTTGATCTGCATCAGCTCGCCGGCCTTGCTCTGGCTGTCGACAGCGGTTTTCAACCGCGATTGCCCTTCGGCCTCGACAAAGTCGGCGAAGGTTTCGTGTTCCTCACACAGGCGGTCGAACAGATTGGCGGGAATAAAATAGATCAGGCTGTCTTCAATCGCCCGGGCTGGAAAGCGCACCTTGTTATTACGCAGCAAGCCGAAGTGGCCAAAGATATCGCCCTCGGTCAGGCGATTATACAGCTCGCCATTGCGTCGAAAAACGTCGACTGCGCCGCTGCGTACATAGTGCAGAAACTGGATGTCCGCATTGAACAGCAGAATGTCTGTGCCAGCCTTGAAATAGCTGATTTCCACATTCCGGGCAATGTCGCTGAGAACGTCTTCCGGAAGATTGTCGAACGGCGGGAAGCGGCTCAGGTGGTCGCGTATTTCAATGATTTCAATATCCAACGTTACCGCTCCCAAAGCTGTGCGAACAAGTTAGTGCTGCCCCGGCTGTGTTGCCGCACTCGGGGTCGTGGCCGACCAACTCATTGCAAAGGTGCATGCTTTCGTTGGTTCGCCTGGTATTCCAGACTAGCGCTTGTCGGTGAAGGATCAGTTGTTTATACCTATAGCGCAAGGATCGCGGCTGGCAAATGGTTTACCGAAACAGCTTGCGCGGTATCCACCACAGGTAAAAAAGCATGCCGGCCAACTCCACCAGCGACTGGATGACGACCACCACCACGGCCATTTCCCAGCCGGCTGGTAATGCCAAGGCCAGTGGCAGCACCACGAAGGAATTACGCGTACCAAAGCTGAACGCCAGAGTACGACCTGCCGGCATGGATAACTGAAATGCCTGCGTGAGGCCACGGGCCAGCAGCCCAGCGGCGAGCAGGAACAGAACAAAAACGGGTACCACAGCAAGCAACACCGGGCCCGCCTGCTGCATGATCTGGCTGTTGGTCGCGCAGATGATCATCAGCACCAGGGCCAGCATTGGCACGGGTAACCACGCAAGCCGCTGCTGCACTGCCGCGCAGGCAGGGCGATGTTCTATCCAGCGCTGCGTGACTGCCGCCAGTACCAAGGGTACAGCGAGCAAGCCAACCGCCGCCGCGAGCAAGTCGCCACCCTCAAGGGTCAGTTGCGCGACGCTGCTCTGGGGCAGCATCAGCCACAGATAGAAGGGCAGCAGCAGAAATTGCAGTAACAGGTTCAGTGGCGTGACGGCCACCGCTCGGCCCGGGCTGCCGCCGCCAAGATGACAGAAGGTGATAAACCAGTCCGTGCACGGCACCAGCAGCACTAGCAGCACGCCGAGGCGCAGGGCAGGGTCATCCGGCAGGGCCTGCATCAAACCCCAGGCAAGCAGGGGTAACAGCAAAAAGTTACCCAGCAGCAAGGCCGCCATAAAGCGCCGGTCGGCCAGGGCTTGTTTCAGGTGCAGCACGGGCACCTGAACAAAGGTGGCATACAGCAGCAGTGCCAATACGGGCCACAACAGGCTGTCGAGCAAGCTGGCAAAGCCAGCAGCGTAGGTGCCGATAATCAGCCCCAGCGCAACAGCAAGCAGATAAAGGCGAAGTTGATTGGCTTCCAGAGCGGCGAGGCTGATGCGCGCGGGCATGCTCTTCAGGTCACCACGTGGCTAAGGGGTACCCTGACCAACTGTTCGCGGTTCAATACGGTCAATAGCAGCATCACGCGCTGGTCTCCGTCCATCGAAACAAAGATGGCATCCATTTCGGCGAAAGGCCCGACCTTGACCTGAATATGGTCGCCGGGGTTGAGCGCTTTGGTGTCTTCGCTGCTATCGCAACGCTCCTTGAGGTGCGCGACTATTTGGTCGTCCACCCGGCAGGGCTTGCCGCAAAAGGCGACTACGCGGGTAACACCCCGGGTGGAGTGCAATGATGTCCAGTTATCCTCGGCCTTGACGCGCACAAAGATATAGCCAGGAAACAGCGGTTGCAGCTTCTGCTTTACAACGCCGCCCTTGATGGTCTCCACCAGAAAGCTGGGATTGAAGCACTCAAAGCCTTGGCGGCTCAGATGTTCCTGCGCACGGAAATCCTGCCTTGGCTTGCATTGCAGCAGGTACCAGGCGATGTCCGGCAACGCCATCTGGGTGTTCATAAGCCCTCCGGGCCAGGTATCGCAAAGTAGGCGTATCATAACGGCATGGACCGCCGTTTTCACCCAGACAAGCTTCCAGGCTTGCCAACAGCCCAGTATTGGCGTGAATACGTCGGCTGAAATCAATACGACCAATTCAGCCCTTTCCCTACTGCGGCGAACTTGTCATTCTAAAGCAGCGTTCTTCAGCCGCACTGCAAGGCTGGTCTTACATAAGGTTGCCATTTCATGATCATCTCTTCACCCAATGACTACCGTGCCGCGGCAAAAAGCCGGCTGCCGCGCTTTCTGTTCGACTATATCGATGGCGGCGCCAACGATGAGCACACCCTCAGACGCAACGTATCCGACCTGGCCGATGTGGCGCTGCGCCAACGGGTACTGAAGAATGTCGAGGGCGTTAACATTGAAACGCAACTCTTCGATGAAACCCTCGCCATGCCGGTAGCGCTCGCGCCGGTCGGCCTGACTGGCATGTTTGCCCGGCGCGGCGAAGTACAGGCGGCCCGCGCCGCCTCTGCCAAGGGCATTCCCTTTATTCTGTCCACCGTATCGGTCTGCCCCATCGCCGAAGTCGCCTCCGCCATTGACCGGCCCATGTGGTTTCAGCTTTATGTGCTCAAGGACCGCGGCTTTATGAAGCACGCCCTGGAGCAGGCCAAGGCAGCAGGTGTAAAGACGCTGATCTTCACCGTCGACATGCCCACCCCCGGCTCCCGCTACCGGGACGCGCACTCGGGTATGAGCGGCCAGTACTCCGCCATGCGCCGCATGTTTCAAGCCGCCATGCACCCGCGCTGGGCCTGGGACGTAGGCCTGCATGGCAAGCCGCACGATTTGGGCAATATCTCCCTGTACCGCGAAAGCCCCACTGCACTGGCTGACTACATCGGCTGGTTGGGCGCCAACTTCGATCCATCCATTTCATGGAAGGATCTACAGTGGATCCGCGACTTCTGGGACGGCCCCATGATCATCAAAGGCATCCTCGACGCCGAAGATGCCAAAGAAGCAGTCCGCTTTGGCGCCGACGGTATCGTCGTCTCCAACCACGGCGGCCGCCAACTGGACGGCGTACTCTCCAGCACCCGCGCCTTGCCGCCCATCGCCGATGCGGTGAAAGGCCAACTGAAGATCATGGTCGACTCCGGCATTCGTACTGGTCTCGATGTGGTGCGCATGATGGCCCTGGGCGCTGACTTCACCCTGCTGGGCCGGCCGTTTATCTACGCGTTGGCCACGGCAGGCGAAAGCGGCGTGGCTAATCTGCTGAACCTGATCGAAAAGGAAATGAAGGTCGCCATGGTATTGACCGGGGCCAAGTCGATTGCGGATATCAATGAGGAGTTGCTGGTCAGGACTGCTCGGGAGCAGGGGCTTTATGTGGCGGGGGCTTGAATCGCGGGTAAGAAAAAAGGCGTCCAAGGACGCCTTTTTTGTTTGCCCGGCGAAGCCGGCAAACCCGTCCACCTGAA
>TARA_R110002073_G_scaffold331145_1_pt1 | contig 24351 bp, 15 predicted proteins | sample TARA_R110002073 | Tara Oceans TARA_R110002073 (sample SAMEA4397174) | marine metagenome | biome: Polar Biome; feature: [DCM] deep chlorophyll maximum layer (ENVO:01000326); material: water (ENVO:00002006), including particulate matter (ENVO:01000060) such as... | depth 40 m | reverse complement strand
AGCATTTAATCTAAATGGCAGTTACACAGAATCTGGGATGGTCTCCAATGTTCAACACACTTTACTGATTTGTTTAAGCTTTCTTAATCTCAATAGTATTCCATTTGCCTTCTTTTAATAGCACCATAATCTCAACCTTTTGGTCGCATGTAATATTAGCTTCTTTCAATAATCGACTATGAATATAGTAGTCCTCTAAAAAAGCAAAATTCGGTTTACGGGTATCTATATCTGCGCCTTTAGCTTCATCATAGCTCAATGTTCTACCGCCATCTTTGTACTTAAGTCTCACCTCACCAACATGAATTCTTACAATGGAATCGTTGGTTTTATCGGTATCTGTTACATCTAATACTTTTGCCATTTTCTTCTTGAATTTAGTGTTGTAATGCATGAAATACTTGATAGCAATACACTTACCAACTTTCGGTTTTATATCTGAATTAGTAAATAGAATATTACCGTTTATAGTCTCGCTATAGTGGTAGTGAAATAGTTTTTTATCCTGATTGACACCGTCAATAACCGCGATAGATTCCATTGCATTATCAATAATATCTTCATAAGTTGTATCTGATTTTTCAATCAATACTGCTGTATAACGCGATTTTGCTTTATCGTAATAAACCTTACACCTAACCACATCATTGATTTTAGTATTTTTTAATACTTTAAATTGACGCTTCTTGCTAACTATTTCAACATCTTGTAAGTTGCTCATAACAACCATTTCATCAGGCTTATCGTTCTTAGTCATCGTCCATGCCTGAAAAACTAGAAAATCTTGCCATGCAATGTCTCTATATATGTAGCTCTCGGCAAGCTCAGTATTTTTTCTATAATAGTTTTTGTCGTAATCCAAAGTCTTTGATTCGGACACGCTAGCCATCAGCTGATTAAAATCTTGTGACACTTTCCAATCTTTTGTTTTTCGATGGTTTTCATAGGTTTTTAGCTCCCTTTTTGCCTCACATAAGAATTGCTGATTAATCAATAATGCCGCTAAGTTCAGTCTAATAGCACCTAAGAAATCTTCGTTTGGTTGTTTGCTTATCGCCATACAAAGCATAGATATCGCAATTTTTGGTTCGTCGGCTTGCAGCAGTTTGGCCAATTCATGCCAAGCATAAGCCTGATCATTAAGGCTTAATAGAATATCTTTATATAAACCAATTGCTTTATCGGTTTCACCCATTTTGATTAAGAACATAGCGTAGTTTCTTAACGCCCAAATATCTTTATCATAATGAATAGATGCTTTCTCAAAGAATGGCTGCATCCAGCGTATCTCGTTTGGATCTTTATTGTCCTTAATGGACTCAACCAATTTACTGAGTGATTTTTCAACCAAGGATTTAGTGGGGTGATCATTATAAACACCACCAACCCAATCTGCTCTTTGAAAGTTTTGTACACCCCATCGCTGTAGGAAACTAGGAAATCGCCATGCTTGAGTCTCAACCATCGTTCTTTCTGCTAACCCAAGTATGTCTGAATGCCATTTACCTGAGCCATAGTCTGAGTAGTTATTGACATAGCCATCTAGGATATTCCACAAGTCATGCAAACGATTTTCTTTATTAACATTGATAGCCAACCAAAAAACACTTTCACGGTAACTGTCTATCAAAGATATGTCGTGCGATATCTCTATTCGCCTATCAAGATCGTTGAAGTCGATGACAGAAGGCGAGTTGACCAATTCCTTGCTAAGCCGTTCTAAGAGTGCAGCCGTCACCTTTCCTTGGTACTCACTTGGTCTTACGTCTTCCGGACGAAGATAAGCAGGATTCCAATTTAAGAAGTACCTATACAGGTCAATACCTTGATTTGAACGACTGTATCTCAGCACAAACTCCAATATCTGAGTATGCAACATGCTTGGCTTCTCAGTATCCAGGCTGTTGTACTCGACCAACATTCTTTTAACCGCAAGAACAGGCATCTGATCAGCATCATCTTTTAGGCATCTGTAGATTGCCCACCCATACTTTTCAGCTTGGGCCATAGGCAACTTACCGTACTGATTACTTATACCTCTAAACTCATTTAATGCCTGTTGATGCTGGCGTGCCTTACTTAAGTTATTGGCGTTCTCAACAGCGTGGTGTGTTGGACTCATTTGCACCCTAAGTCGCTCAATGCCATCATTGATGTACTGGTCGTTTAGGCGCATGTTTAGCAGTTGATTAAACCAATGATTCGCATTATTTAGATTGTTGGGATTGGTGCTCAACTCAGCCTTAACTATGTCGTGTAATACCCATGCTAATGCTCTCTGTACCCACTCGTCATTCTTATCTGCGTTGTAGAGCGTCATAGCTAACTGATGGGCTTGTTGCAAGTTGCCTTGCTTACGAAGTGCTGTGACCTTATTAGTGCCACTATCAGCATATTTGTTTTCATAGGATGATCTGCCCTTATACGTTCTACCCATTATCAGTACTCCCTTTTGGCATAAGGGATTCTAATGCACCAACAAAGGCTGTTTTTATCGCATCATCTGAGTATTCGGTCATAACAACTTTTGTGAAAACCCCAGTGCTTTTATAATTAAAATCAGCAAGCAAGTAAGAATCCCTGTTTGCTATCTTAATAAAGTCTTTCCAATCTACTTGTGATATCCACTGAATAGAGTAGCCTTTAGCGGTTAGTGCTTCACCGATGCACTCATAGCAGCTAACTTTCCAATCAGGTTCTAAGAAGCTGAAATCGTCAAGCCCCTTAGGGTTGGCGAGAAGGCTAGCCAGTTTAGTATTAAGACTCTCATTGCTGCCTGAAGGTTTTTGAAGTCTTATCTGACCGTTCTTTTTGTACGAAAAATTGACCGCACTAATATTTGTGCCGTCGGTTAGCTCGTACACTTCTTGGTAGTTGTTATGTCTTATGGATTTAATTCTTATGCCACTTGCCTCAATCATATTATTCACATGATCGTAAATTTGAACGAGGATTGATGAAAATTCACTCTGCTCAAAACCATGCTGGCGTGGCAACTCTTTTTCTATTGCGCTATTAAGCACCAAGTAAGCAGGCGGTGTTGATCTAGCAACATGCTTGTCTTCGATAACAATCTTGTTAAATGGTGAGATAATTTCAAGATTGATAATGCTGACCTTATGATTGGCTCTAGTAATCGCTGAGTATAACCAACGATAGTAAGAATCCTTCATCGTTCCTCTGTTCCCAGCATTAGCATCAAGCAAGATACTATCCCATCTATAGGACATGGCTTTATTGACAGTAATACACCATCCATAACGCAAATTAAGGCTGTTAGAGAGCGTGAAGTAGTTACTTGTAATATCACCTCTTACCAGACGCATAGAATCGCGCTTATGGTATCTCTGTGCTTTTTTGACGATACGCTTTAAAGTGGCTTCTGCTTGCTTGAGTTTGGTTACTACTTTATCACCAGTTTTCAATTGAGACTCAAGCCTATTAATTATAAGTAACTGGTCTTGATATTCGCTTGATGCAATGAGCTTGTTTTCAGTCAGCGAACCCTCAAAAGGGAATGACTTAAGCAGTAGATCGAGCTTTTGGTTAATCAGTATCTTAAGAGCCAGCTTTTCATCTTCCGATAAGTCTTCGGCAAGGTAATTCTCTAAATAGCATGTCTCTAATATCTCACCTGAATCACAGAGTTTCAATGTTATATTTTTGAAGAATAACGTGATAGGTTCTTTGTTTTTTATCTCAACAAGGTATGAGTGCACTTCACTTATATCTTCAACCCATGCGAAATCCCCATTAAACAGTCGTTTTGTCGGGCTAATGCTATCTTCTAGCAATATCGCATCTACAGTATTATTAATTAAAACAAGGTCGTTAGTTGTGAGGTCAGTGCCATTGCGTAGTATTGACTTTTTAATCCATAGATTGATCGCGCTACAGGATTTATTGGTATAGGTTAACACCTTGAAGTCGTTGTTTAGGTTGTTGGCAATAAGTGTCTGTAAGTCAGATTTGGCAACCTTTGAAAAATTATCATCATAATCGAAGGCAAGGTTGTTGAAGCGTTTATCGTCAATAGCATCAACCAGCAAGCGTGCTTGGGTAGTTATATCGCTACCTTGCTTTGGGCTCAGTGAGAAGACATTTGGGTCGTTATCAAGCCCAAGATGCGAGGTGTAGAATAGTGGGTTGAGTGCGTTTTCATCTTTTTTACCCATAACCATGTGATACTGATCACCGATAAAAATAACTTTACGCTTACTTTTCTCTAAATTCACAAATTTAAGAAAGTCAACAAGCACTCTGCCTGTGCCAAATTGCTTTACGAGCGACTGCGCAAAAGAATTGGAAAGCAGATGCGCCTCATCAATCACATACAACGTCTTATCTTCATCGTCACAGCCCTTTATAGGGATGATTTCTATAAACCCATCTGCATCAGAATTGTTATTGGTAGACTCTTCCTCACTTGTTCCAGTAGATTCCTGACCTTCATCTTGCGCTTCAAATTGACTGCTACCACCATAGATATAGCCGTAAATACTGCTAAAATCAGCATTATCATGTAGTAGGTTTTTTATCACCTTATATGAAGTGGCTAATAATTCAACCTGAGCGAAGCCCTGCCTGAAAGCCATGTCTTTGATGTGAGGAATTAAATGGGATTTACCGCTTTGCGATGCTGACTGAAGTATAAAAACCTTTTCATCTTCGGCTTGTAGGAACTGTTGAATATGCTGTATCGCGGCTTGTTGATCGTCGTACAACTCACTACTATCAAATTTTTCAGCAACCTCAAGCTCAAAACCTACCTCGATATCAGGCGCGGTACTGACTTCTACATCATCTTCACTGTATGCTTCACTTAGTTGAAAGCTATCAGCCTTAAACACATCTTTGAATATCTCAAACGATTTATCACTGAGATTGACTTCATCGTCGGTCACATCAAGAATGTCTTTGATGACCTCTAGGTAGCCATTTTTATCTGTTATGAAAAAATCCAACTCGTCTTTTCGAGGGATTGAGCCAATTAACTCGATAGGATGTTGGAAGCATACTATTCGTTTGGCATGTGAAGGGTTAAGTAGGTCGCCATGCTCTTGTATGGTTTCTTTGAGTGTGCTGTTATGATGAACCCATATCATTGCTCTCTTTTGTTGAGTAAGTTGCTTATATGGGTTTATATGACTACCACCCTTGATTAGATCGCCACTTTCATTCGTCCACACTGAATCTGCAAAGTCTTGATGGCTAGGTAGGGTGATTGCACCACCAAAATTCTTGAAGTCGATGATACATACCGTGTTGTTCGTAACGAGTAACCCATCAATCTGTAAATTCTCAGACTGAGTGCATATAGAGTTACCAATCAATACGCCATTTAAGCCATACCTTTCAAACAGCATGGATAGATTTTGAGCAAACTCTCTAAAAAAGGTGTTTTCATAGCTTCTAACGGATAAACCCCTACGAACTTCTAGCATTTTTCTTCCTTAAAATATAATCAACTGATCGCAAACTGATTGTTATCTAAACGTTGTTCCAGCATAAGCGCAGTAATAGCATGGAGGTTGGTGCAGCTAAAGCTATATGAGAACTGGTATAAGGGGACAAGACTTTTTTCATATTTTGACGCATTTCTTGATAGTTTTTTGCGTGATTTTCCGCTTCATATTGACTCCTTAATGTTAAAGTATAAAAAACTGCTGCATCTTTTTCTTGCCTGAAACATAAGGCATATATAGTATCCTGAAAGAGACGCTTTCTTTTAATACCTTTATCGATTTCCTCGTATAACGCTAGGTCCTTAATCAGCTCTTTTACACTTTTTTCAAAATCATCTATGTGAAAATCTACTGGTATTCTCAAAAGCGTTTTACGTTTGGTTTTCAAAGATTCGCTAATATATAATGCTTGAACCAATATCTTGTATTTGCGCGGGCCTTCACTATTTGTATGAGGCTCAAACAACTTATGACATTCTTTAGATTGGGCCGCTACCGTAACGGCTTTGATATATGATTCATGACGTTCTTTAGCTAGCTGATATTGTTCGTCTTTAATGCGCCATGCTAAATTCTTGTGATACGCTGGAGGTAGAACAGTGATGATTTTGCCATACCGTTCATCTTGGATAGCTACATAGTAAAATTTGTCTTTAGGACTAAAGAATAATAAATGCTTTCTATAAGAACCTGCGTATTGGCCAATATTCACACATGCCCCGTTATCAAGCAAGCTCATTAACTCTAATATATCCATAGATGTGCGTTGAGCGATGCGTTTGGCAGCATGAGAAGACGCATAGGCAAAACGCTGTTGACAGAAACTAAAGACCTTTAGTTCTTTGCTGCTCATAAACTCACCTGCCTAATTAAATTTAGCTGCTATCAGAAGATACATGGCTATATATTATCCTCGCTAATAGGGGGAATTTAGTCAACTAATTTTTATAAAAATTGATTTATACATATCTGCATGTTTTAATTATTAAAAACTCTATGAAGCAACTTCCGATAAAGTTGGGGCGGTTCAGTAAGGATATCTACTGAAACTGCGCCTATGGTAGATATGTTTAGTATCATTACCTAATAGGCAATCATGAATGTATTCATATGTCTAGCAGAGCATCTACTCAAGGATTCTCGGAATATTGAGCTTATCAAGCAAGTACTTAATGAGGAATCTAAGAAGCATGATAATGAAGTAGAAACATTGATTACAGGCAGCTGTATTGAGGCTTCAGAAAAAAGGGAGCTATAGAACCTAAGATTAAAATGACTTTCGTTTTTGAATAATGAACATCTAGCTTCACACATACTCTAAATAGGATACCTTATGACCGATCAAGTCATTGAAGACATTAATAATGGTACGTTGACTGCGGACAATTTAACTCACGAAACTCTTAGAAAAGGTTATTCAGATGATATTTACGGAAATGGACCAGAAGTTCTAGGTAGAGGCAGAGGTATTCTCGATGATACTGACCAATTAGACCAATACTTATATTCCTATGGCAGAATGGGTAATGAGCAATGGGATAAACAGTTTGAGTTTAGTATGATTGATGGCGATACTACAATTATCGACTATGGTTGCGGACAAGGATTATCCTTTTTAAACCTAGTCTGTAGATGGAGTCATGACGATGACAGAACATGGCAAGACTATCTCAAGTCTGTCATTCTTATTGAACCATCAAAGATTGCTTTAAACCGGGCAGAAGCCATCGCTAAACTAAAATTCCCAGATGCTACTATTCGCACCGTCAATAAAAAGTTAGAGACATTGGATAGTGAGGACTTGTTATTTGATACTAATAAAGTGACGATTCATATATTTTCGCAGGTTTTGGATATAACACTTGCTGATGAGTTTAATCTTCTAGAGTTTTTTGAAACTATTACCTCAACGATTGGTATGCACTATATTCATGTAATAAGCCACGAGGTAGATGGTATGAATAATCAAAGAAATATATTAAAGCTTTATAGGTACATTGCCAGTACATATGTAGGTGCTAATACCATTCGCCCTGTCTTTAGAACACCACCAAAAGAATCTAGGAAAGTAAGAAAAACAGCTACTAATATGGCTTTAAATACCTTTAATATTCCACGTAATAATAAAAATTATACTGCAATGTTTGCCTGTATAAAGACTGTTTAAGGGAAGATTATGGACTTGTTTTCTACTGATAAACACATTCTGCCTTTTAAATTCCCTGATGATGTTGGAGGCTATTATTATCAGTGGAATGAGGCACTACAGGGTTTTGATATTGTTGTGCCTCATGGCAAACTGTTTTTTGCGCCTAATTTTTTTAATGAGAAAATCAGTGATAGAAGTGTTGAATACTTTTTGGAGAATGAAAGTTACGATTCTATGAATACTGACTGGAAATCTATTCCTATCGAAGAGTTTGAGAAAATCAAGTTCACTAATATTACTTGGCAACAAGAATATATCAACCTATATGGCCGTAAAGCCATACCGAGATTAACTGCATGGTATGGTGATGAAGGCAAGTCTTATAGCTATTCGGGTATTAAGCAGGAGCCTAACTCTTGGAATAAAGGACTAACTTACATCAAAGAGAAAGTAGAAGAGGTTGCAGGCGTGAATTTTAATAGTGTTTTGCTGAATTGGTATCGTAACGGAGACGATTATTTAAATTGGCACGCTGATGATGAAAAAGAGCTAGGTATAAACCCAGTGATAGGCTCTGTTAACTTTGGTGCAACACGTGATTTTCAGATCCGTAATAATGCAAATTGTGACTTAAAATTAACCATACCTCTCGCTCATGGCACATTATTGATAATGTCTGGTGAATTACAGAGTTTTTGGCAACATGCGGTTCCTAAGCGAAAGAAAGTTAATAAATCACGATTTAATTTAACGTTTAGAGTAATTACATAATTTAAAATACCACTAGGTAAAGTTTGAGAATACGCTGGCTCTCGTTTGTGCTTATCTCTGGTTAAAACCTTGAATGTTCAACACGCCATAAAACCTATTTAAGTCTACAGATTTTATAGCATGGGTCAGTAATACGATTTCGAGCCAAATAATATATAAATTTAACCTCAGCTAAAGTCATTTCAATTTCTTAACTTTAGCTACAATCATCTCTATTGCCGAGTTAACCTCTTCAATTGTAGTCATTCTCCCAACACAAATTCGGAATGCACATTCAGCGACATCTTTTGGAACACCCATTGCCTTCATAATGGGTGAGTATTCACGACTCAAACCGTCGCAAGCGGAGCCAAGCGAAAAAGCGAGGTGTGGTTGTAGGTTGTTCAGAAGTTGCATACTATCGACATTTTCAATCGCTAAGTATAAGTTGCCAGGATGGCGACCATCTAAGTCACCAAACACTGTGATTGCAAGAGCTTGAGTCAAACCATTTAGTAATGTATTTCTTAGGTATCTTAATCGTAAAGCTTCAGATTCTTTAATCTCATCTAGCACCTTAGCTGCTTCAGCGAATCCAACAACCAGTGGTACAGGCAATGTACCAGCACGCAAACCATCCTGCTGACCACCACCAGAGATCATAGGTATAAGTTCAGGGTGTTGTAAGTGTTTTGAGTACAATAGACCAATACCTGATGGACCATATATTTTATGAGCTGATAGTGTCAGAAAATCCACTTCTAAGTCATGACAAGAAATATCAAGATAACCTGCTTGTGAGGCATCTACATGTAACATTGTATCGTAGCGCTGACATAGCTTAGCAACTTGATAGATAGGCTGGCTTGTTCCTATAACACCATTGGTCATCGTGCAAGAAACCCATAGGACATTATTCTGCTCAAGTTTGGTCTGCAAATCTTGTAAGTCGATAATACCTTCCAATGTGATGTCCACATAAAGCAGTTTTAGACCATATTTACTAGCAGCTATCTCTAGTGGGTTTAAGACAGATTTATGTTCTAAGTGACTGGTTAGGACGGTGTCTGCTTGTGGGTTCGTTTTTTCGGCAATAGGGATGCCTGAATAGATAGCTAAGTTATTCGCTTCAGTAGCTCCTGAAGTAATTAACAGTTCTTCCTCAAAGCAGTCATATATATCAGCTAATTTTGTGAGGCTATCACTGACTAATGTTTGTTTGTTCCAGCCAAAAAAGTGTCCGTCTGAATGAGGGTTTCCAGGCTGAGACCATATGTCCTGCATAGCTTTAATAACTGACGTGTCGCAAGGGGTATGTGAATTGTAATCTAAATATATGTTTTTCATAAAATTTTCATTATTTATTTGTATAGGATAGTTTTTAGGTTGAAAAAAAGAGAATCTCATTACATAAAGATAGTAACATGATATACTTCTGCATTGGAGAGTTGTTCCAATGCAGAAAGCAACTATACAAGTTTATTATAAATTATATGGATTGATTGAAATTTATGCGTTACTTTGCATCTTTGATAGATAATATAAAACCAACTCTTTCAGGCCATGATACCTTCCCACTGAGATATGGCTGGTTAAAAAAAGTTCATGATCAAATTGCAATACAGCCGGAATCTGAAGAGATCGAAAACGTCTTCTCTCAAAATACCGCTATTGCTGATTTTGGTGTTGGTAAAAATATGTTGAATGCTATGCGGTTTTGGTCAACACATACGGCTATGATTATCAGAGATAACAGCGTTTATTATAATACACAGCCTACTACGATAATTGATGAAATTTCGAAAAACGATAATGTAAACGCAACTAAACAACTCAATTCTTTTTATAATGCTGAAAATATTTTTGCTGATCATGGTTTGGATCCTTATCTAGAATCGCCTTCGACCATTTGGCTATTGCATTTATGCCTCGTCACAAACCCTAATTTAATGACCTATTACTGGCTCTTCAATATCAACACGAAGTCAGAGTTAAGCCGCGAAGAATTTGCTCGCTTATTAAAAGAGTTTTTTAAAGACCACGGCTTATCGGCTCCTTCAGATTCAACAATAAAAAAAGATATTGAATGCTTGATTCAAAATTACACAACGAAAACTCGTAAAGCGACTGATGATTTTGAAAATGTATTAGAAGGTCCGCTAGTAGAGCTTGGGCTATTGACCCGTGTTAATAAGCAAAACATTAGAGCACTACGAGGTGAGAAGAACTCTTTGACACTGCATGTTTTCGTTTATTCGTTAATTAACTGTTGGCGGATTCATAATGGGGCAGCTGATACCTTGTCGCTAGAGATGTGTACTTATGACGAATGTTCGCCAGGGCGTGTATTCATGTTAGATGAAGATGCGATTATAGATTATGCGGAGCAACTACAGGATTCTAACTACTCTTTAACTTGGACTCAGTCTGCTGGGATTCGCCAATTCCAAATAACTGATGGCAGCAATTTGAATGCTATTTTTGAGCAGTGCGTAGAGAATATGCGAAAAGAAGATTATAGCCATTAAGACTTACTGAAGAATATTTAATTACCATATTTTTAATAAATTAATTAAAGAGTTATAAATAGTCATGAATACTATTACTAATACAGATAAATACCTTGAAGACCACATTGAGCGTAATCAATATTTTCAACGCTCTATAAACATCCATGCTGATAGCAACGATAAACGACCTATTAGTAATTTTTACTGTACTGCGTCCTATGAACAAATCCTAATCAATATGATTGATAATATAAAGGGTGGACGGACAGCATTTACTTGGACAGGTCCTTTTGGATCTGGGAAATCTAGTTTAGCTTTATTTTTACAGGGTTTAGTAAGCGACGATAAAGAAATCGTTGAAATAGCATCTTCTAAGTTAAGTAAAAAAAATAAGGCTGCTATTGTTAAATACTTTAACTCTAAAAACCAACAATGGAAAACGCTCAACCTAACAGGTCAGACGATAGCGCCAGAGCAGCTGTTTATAGATGCATTAAATTTAGAATCAAGTGCGAGTGCTAAAGATATTCTAGAGGCATTGGAAAGCTATATTACTAAAGAGCAACACCTTATAATCTTCATTGATGAGCTAGGTAAGGTCTTTGATGGTGCTGCTAAAAGCCATCGTCCAGATGATATTTATTTTCTCCAGCAACTTGCGGAGTTTGTAAGTAGAACCAATGGAAGAATGATTTTAGTTGGTATGTTACATCAATCCTTTACCGCTTATGCACGTCAAGCGACTGATAAAACGCACAATGAATGGATGAAAATTCAAGGAAGGTTTGACGATTTCGCTATTACTCTATCAGTTGACGAGCAGATTTATTTAATTGGTCAAGTCATCAATATAAATGGTGAGCAGCTACAAAGATACAAAAATAGCGATGACTTCACCACCCAAATCCAGTCTTTAGTTACTAATATTGCTAACTCTCGCCAAACCAATGTAGAGAGCTTAACCCAACTACTAAGCGACGTCTTTCCTCTACATCCGGTTGTGGCAATTTTATTGTGTAAATTGTCTCAAAAGAACTTTGGGCAAAACCAGCGTAGTATTTTCTCTTTCTTAATGTCGTCTGAACCAAATGGATTTGGTCATTATTTAAAGAATACGACACTTGATAAATTTGCTTTATTTCAGCCACATCAGTTTTGGGATTATCTGGATAGCAATTTAAATAATGCCATCATTGCTTCTGAGTACAGTAAACAGTGGTTGCTGTCTCAAACGGCAGTTAATCGTTATGAAGGAATTGATGATGAGTTTGCAGTTAAGTTAATTAAAATAATAGCTCTCATTAGTATTTTTGCAGATGGAACGGGAGTGCATGCGAGTCCTGATCTATTAATGACACTACTAGGTGTGGATGAAGAGCAGCTGGGTGAGCTTATAAAGTCATTAGAGTCAGCTTCGGTTATATTTTATAGTAAATTTAAACAATCCTATGTGCTTAGTGAAGGTAGCGATTTCAACCTAAACGATGCGATGAGAGAACAGATTCAGGATCTTGAATCATTACCATTTGAAAAGCTGGAACAGTTTGAGCCTATCGTTGCAAAAAAGCATTATCAAATTACCGGTAGCCTCCGTTGGATGGAAGTGAAACTACTTCCAGTTACTGATGCATTAGAAGAAGTACTTTCAGGCCTGCAAGATAATATCAATGCGTCGTTAGTCGGATACTTCTGTCTGCTGATACCTAAAAACGATGAAGAAGTATTACTGGCAACAGAGATTTGCAAAAAAATAGACAGCTCTAATGAGTTCAGTAATTTGGTTGTCGCGGTCTTGGATAGTCATACGACTATCATTGATATGTTAAAAGACAAAATTGCCCTGAGTAATATCTTAAAAAATGAAGAGAGACTGCTGAACGATAAGATTGCGCGTCAGGAAACTGAGGGACGTCTGGTTGAAATTGAAGACGCGTTGAATAGACTGCTTGATAAGAGTTTGAATGCGTCAAAATGGTATAGCAATCATTTATCAAACCCTGAAAGCCAGCTGAACCGATTTAAATTATCAGCACTTGCATCAACCATCGCCGATAAGCAAGTTACTCAAAACTTCATCTGCAATAATGAGCTAGTCAATCGTAATAAGCCGTCACCTAGCGCTAAAGGTGCAATCCGTGAATTGCTTAAACGTATGATTGAACGTAGTGAAGAGCCAAGCCTAGGAATGGAAAAGTATCCACCTGAAAAAGGCGTATATGAATCAGTTATTGTCAAAAATGGTTTACATAAAGTGGATAGCGACGGTAACTATTATTTTTCTAAGCCTGATGATGTACAGTTAGAAGCTATCTGGAAGTGTGCAGATAGTATCATTACTGAGGCTAAAGGTGATCTGGTTACCGCTAAGGAAATATATGAAGCTTGGGAAGCCCCTCCTTATGGTGTTAAGGCTGGACTTCATGAAATTCTATATATTGCTTACATACTATCGCGCCATAGTGATTTAGCTAGTTATATCAATGGTGAATATAAGCCTTCAGTTCAGTATTTGTTGGCTGAGTATTTAATTAAAGTGCCAGCTGATGTGGGTGTGAGAGAAGTGTCTTTTTTGGAGGGCGTACAATCATGGATTCACGTTTTACGAGATAGACTACAAGAAGCGTTTGGTGCACGTCTAAATACCAAAATTGAGGACGAACCCTTACCTATTGCGCAAGCCTTAGTAAGTATATTCTTTAGCATGCATCCATGGATACAGCGTACTAGCAACTTATCACCTAAAACCATGCAACTGCGTGATATTCTGAAAAAAGCAAATGACCCTAACCAACTGCTTTTTGATGATTTACCGAAGTTCTTTAGTGCAGCAGATGATGATGATGCAAAGGTAGCTAAAATTATTGATGGCCTGCAAGAGCTAGATAAGGTTTATCCGGATTTAGTTTCTGATATAAATATGAACCTTCAAAACCATCTTAAGATAAAAGAAGATAGTGTTAATCCTTACACCGAAATTAATAAACGCTCTGAGGCACTATTTGGCAAATCCGGTGATTATTTATTGGATTCATTCATTGCCAGACTCGTTAAGTACGATGGCTCTATGAATGATGCTGAAAGCTTAATCAGTTTATTAGCAGGTAATAAGCCTTCTAAAAAGTGGATTGACCAGGACATTACTAAAGCCCAGCAGCGTATCGCCACATATGGTTTTCAGTTTTTGGAAGCAGAAGTTAATGCTGATGTGAATGCCAGCCCAGATAGACAGAAAGTAGGGGTTATTACTAAGTCTCCAAATGCCACGACAAGCTTAGTAAGAGAGGCTCATATCACCTCTAAGAATGCCGAATCTATCAGGCAACAAGTAGACCAAATCAATCAAGCTTTAGAACGTAGTGCGCTTGATATGAACGATAGGATTGCTGTGATTGCTAAGCTTTTAGAGTCTCTCAATGAAGAATCTGCTGAAAAGGAAGAATCTTAAATGTCAAAAATTAAACATGTACTGGGTATCTCAGGCGGTAAAGACAGCGCTGCATTAGCTATTTATATGCGTGATCATTACCCAGAGTTAGAAATTGAATATTTCTTCACCGATACTGGCAAAGAGCTTGATGAAGTTTATGAGTATCTTTCTTATTTAGAGGGTTATCTCGGTAAACCTGTTCAACATATAAACCCTGATAGAGATTTTGATTTCTGGCTAACTCAGCATAATGACTACCTGCCTTCTCCGCAGGCACGTTGGTGCACCATTAAAATGAAGCTGAAGCCTTTTCAAGACTGGGTTCAAGGTTTCTTAGATGATGGCTATGAGGTGCACTCATACGTTGCTATTCGTGCTGATGAGCCTTACCGTACTGGCTATGATTCTAGTGACGAAAAGCTTGTTATTAAACTGCCCTTCAGAGAGGACGGTATAGATAAGCCAGGTGTCATGGATATTTTAGAAAACTCTGGAGTAGGGTTGCCATCATATTATGAGTGGCGTACACGCAGTGGATGCACTTTCTGTTTCTTCCAGCGTAAGATAGAGTGGGTAGGACTGCTAGAGCGTCATCCTGAAGCTTTTAAAGAAGCTATGGCTTATGAGAAAGAAGCTTTAGCTAACCAAACGCCGTTTACATGGTCTGAGCGTGAATCATTGGAGCAGCTCAGTCGTCCTGAGCGTATTGCTGAGATTAAAGCCGATCATGAAAAGCGAATTGCAAAGATGAAAAAGCGGATTAAAGTTAATCCGCTTAGACCTGATGGTGAGCCTGAGTTAGATATGGATGATATCTATGGCCAAGGTAAAATGTGTGTGATGTGTCATAAGTAATAAGCTGTTTCAGTTAACTGAGCCATGGCATCAGTTCTTCCCAGACTAATGAGTATAAATGCTGTGAACGTTTTTCTATCCACTCTGCAGTCCACGGTGCTTCCATTTTACTTAATGCAACTAAGTTAGGCATGTAGCTTTGAGCTTCAATGACATCTTTCGTGCTATTACGGAAATCGAAATTCTGATTCCTCTGTGAATCTATAAGAATTTGTTTTGCCTCTTCCTCAGTTCTAGCTCCAACGGCACGGTAAAGGTTACGTTTTTCGTTCCATACTCTATTACTTAAAGAGGAATTTAACGTAGATGATACTAATATTAAGTTACCTAAAGTGTGAACAAGAGTGTTTCTAGCATAAATATTTTGATCCCATCCATTAGTATATGTTTGAGGAGCAACATGTTCTAAAGATAGGTTTCTCTCATCGTTGTACATATCCGATGTTAAGCATGAGTTTAATGCTTCTTTACCTTTTACAAGAAGTCCAGGGTTCAAGGGGTCTTCTACGGCATTATGATGGGCTGCAAGTAGTAAGAATTTGGCTACCTTCTTATTTATATTGTAAACAGGTAGTTCAATAGCTTTATTAATGAAGCCTTTTTTGTTTTCTAACGAACCTTTGCGATCTGAGTCAATTAAGCGTGATTTCATTTCCTTCTTAAATAAATCAATATTGATAATGTCGTCTTTCAAATGTTTTCTAGACATAGGAGGTAGGCCTGATCGCATACCAGTTGTATTCAATAATTCTCGGTATTGATTATCAATACCTCCAGTTCCGTTTCTTGAAGCACGCCATAAAACACTAAACGCAACAATTGCTTGAAGAGCTTCTTCAAAATCATGCAATCTTGCTTGTTTTTCTTCTATAGTCTCAGCTTTAATAATTTGAGTGAAAAAGTTAGTTAGTATAGGAATAACAATGGTGTGTTTTAGGTCACCCAAAAATGTTAAACATAGTTTTGACTTACTAGAGAGCTCTAAATTACCAATGAATTTATGAATATCATTAAAGCTAGTTGCATCCCAAAAATAATGTCTAAAATTAGCCGCGTCTCGCATAGTCTGTATAAATCTTAACTTCTCCTTTTTTGGATTCTCATCTTCTTGAGCTGTTTCAAAGCCTAGTTTCAGAGCAGAACGTTGATCCGCTAACCTACGAGGAACCTTTATACCTTCATAAGCACCAAAGAAATCAATCAATAGGGCCATCGTTTCCTTTTGTAGGTCTTTGCCAGCAGAGTATTGACTAAGGTAATTTGATATTTCATCCATCAAAGCTTTTTCTTCTGATTTTTCATAGTTTTCTAAATCAACTGAACCAACAACACGAGGCTTAAATGTTTCAAATGCAGTTAAAGGCTCTCCAGTCGTATTAAGTGACTCGAAGATAGTGAATGCATAATCTTCATTTTTGCCTTGAACAACTGTTACTACGACGCGACTCAAAACATAGTTCGCATAAAACATTAGGAGAGAGAGTTCGTCAAACTGCTTTCTATAATCCTCACTTACATCTTTAATGCTATCAATCGGAGCGACATGATTTAGTAAACCTAACTGAAGCGTTTCTGAGTTATAAATTTCTTCATTAGTTGGAACTTCTTGAATCTCTTCATCATTACTTGTGCCTAATTTTCCAAGCAAGCTTTTGAGTTGATTGAATCTATCGACTAAGGCTTCTTCACCTTCAATATTTTTATCTGAACGCTTTTTAGGCTTAAAGTGAATGGGTTTGTACCCCCCATCTTCAATCTGCTCTATATATGTTGCTATTAGATTAGCTATCGAAGAGTAGTATTTACGAGATTTGGCACTTTTAGACCATTGATCGTCTAAAGATCTAATCATTCTTGGATAAAGTGGTGTTTCACCATAGGGATACTTTTCGTAGAATGTACTTGCAAGTGCATCTATTACTTGTCGAGTTTGCCCGTCAAGCCATTCAAAAGCATTTTGAAAGTTTTGAAGCTCCTCATTTTTCTCTTCTCCAAAATCTAAGCCGCCTTGATTTTCAATAATAGTTTTTTCGATTTTACTCTTATATTTTATATATTTTTGATGTACAACAGAGAGTTCATTATGTAGTGCCATGCACAGAAGTAATAGGGTTGTCATACGCTGCTGACCATCAATCACTGTAAGTACTTTACTTGGCACGTCTTGTCTAACAATAGGTTGGACAGTCACATGCTTATGATCATGAATGGTAATTACTGTTCCTAAAAAAGTGAAACTATCTTCAGAGTTTAAAAGCAATTTAAAGCCATGACTTATATCTTCAATTAACCTATTTACTTTTTCTTTGTCCCAACTATAAGGGCGTTGGTAAGAGGGGATATATAGGCCAAGCCCTCTATCAGATAATAGCTCTGATACCGGTTTGGTTATTGCTTCAAATATATTTTTTGGATCTACTGACATACTTTTTCCTTACATAGGTCTTATTTATAACGATAATTTTGATTAGCGAGCGTACATATTATTATACTTAGATTTAGTTGTTGTCCCGTCAAGTCTTACATATAACTTCAATATATAGTGGTGTATAAAAAAGTATTCTAATTAAAATTTGAACGATTCTTGAGGCTTTGAGAGCCCTATAAAGTTAGAAAAATTAGCAAAGATTTCTTACTGACTTTTATCGCTAGCATGTTTTTTAGAACACCATATACTAATGTATGTTTACTTCATATTTTGTTCTAAGTAGAAGAATAAATTATCTAAAGGCGTGTCTTCATCATCACTTAATAATTGAATAACATGCGGGATACCTGCATTTGCCATGTCAGCAGCGTAATTAAATATTTTCCTACTGTCTGTTAGACTTTCAATATCTAGGTTCTTAGCTAAATAGGCCATTTGGATATGATTAATATGATAATCATCTAAAATGCTAGCGGCAGTAATATTAGACGTATCTGTTAAATGGTCAGGTGATAAATCTTCTTTAGTAGCATAGAGAAAAGCAAAGTACCAAAAATCCACTTGGCGATTAAAAGGTGTATATTGTGTGCTAGTTTGTGAACTAGATTGCTTACAAAATTGCTTTACTTTATCTGAATATTTACTGGGTATGGCAATTTGATAGCTTTCAAAAGGGTTTCGCATTGACATACTAGGCTTCCTCTAAATAGTTATTTCTTTCACAGACTGAGCATGACTCATGATGATTGCAGTCACAGCGTAAAATGCTGCCATTCTCTGTGAGCGGTTTATTCTTTAATATTTTGGGATAATGAGCAGGATTGGTTAGGGTATATACAGCGCCAGCATATCTATCAATTAAAGGCTCAACGCCATTAATCTCATCATGAGTCAAGAATAAGATAATTTGAGAGCCTTCTTTCACCATTTGTCTTAATACAGACTGCTTAACATAACCTGACATCATGCCAAGCGGTGTATCAATAACATTCGGAGCTTCGACTTGTGAAATTTTAGTTAGTGCCAAAATAAATGCAAGTGTGATGGCACGCCTAGAAGCACCATTCAAGTCTTGATCCGGATTGATTTTCTGACCATTCATACCATAAACCAAGATTTCATAGTTGGAGCTCAATTCAGCTTTGGTAATCGATGAAAAGTCATTGTTATCAGCAGAAGACCCAACCATATCTAAAAAGATACGGTTCATTTCTTGACTAACTTTTTCAACCTCTTGTCCTTTTAGTTTATTTAGAATATTATCAAAGCCGCGTTTCAAAGTTTTAGACAATTCAATTTTATTAGTCGACTTATCATTTTTGTTTAGTTTTTTCTGAATTTTTTGCTTTTCTCGCTCACTACTTTCTAGCCTTTCTTGATTTGTATTTATGATTGTATTGGCCTCACTGATATCAGAGACAGTTTCCATCAACTTATTCTCATATTCACGCAGTTGAGTGCGAAAGATATCTAATCCATCGTCTTGAACCTGAGCAATCTCTTCTTCTTTCTTATCAAGCTCGAACTGTTTGTCATTGATAAGCTTACTTAGATTATAATATTGCTGTGAAGAAGAGTTATATTTATTTTTCCACTGTTCAATTGCTTTATCAGTATCACTACGGTAGATAGCAAAGTGCAAGCTTGTTGCTAGTTCAGTTTTCCTATCAGCTTCTTCACTGTCTACAATAGCAACTTGGATATGATGACGGTGTGTTCTACCTTCATCTGTAAGCTCATCAAGACTAGAGCCGCAAAAGCATTTCGGTTTATCTAGTAGCTCTTCTAAGATAGGTACATTAGCTTTAGGTAATTGTTTTTTATCTTTTAAATCTGCTAAATAGGATTTAGCTTTATTAAAATCATCTTTTAATAGGCCAAGCGAAACATTTTCATTTTGAACATTATTTCGCATTGCCTTTAATGATTCAGCTTCTGTTCTAATCAGACTTTCAATCTCTCTTTGTATCCTTTTTCTTTCTCCAATAAGCTTGTTTTTATCACCTTGTCTAATAATTTCTTCTATTTTTGCATTGACTGTTTTCTTGCCTTGTTCTAAGTTGGTTTTCTTTGATTCTAAACCTTGTAAACGTTCAGTTTGCTCTGCAATATCTTCATTGTACGAAATAATATGATTATTAATTAATTCAAACTCTTGAGCATAATCGCGATTATCTACTTCCGACTCAAATTTAGTGGAAACTGTATTTATATGGCGAATAGTGTCAGTTAAGATGTCTAACGATAGTAATGATTTAATCGCATTCTCGACACGTCTTTTCTTTACTCCTGGACTAGAACTCGCTTCAATAAATGATAATGCTCTGTCCCCGTCAGTGAAATAAACATCCTTTAGAGATTCAGGTAAAATGTTTTGAATAAGTTGTGTTTTCTCAGCATCGTATAGCGGTACAGCGCCAGTGGCTTTTATTTCAAAAATGGTGAGGTCATCAATAGGAGGGTTTGATGCAAGGATATATTTTCTGATTAAACGATAGCGTTTGTGGGGCTGATCTTCTTTGGCCTCCGTTTCAAACTCTATGGTAACTTCAGGTACTGCTTGATTCGTATCAAGTTCGCTAAAGGAAATAATATTGAAGTTCTGATACCTATCGGGCAATCCTTCTTCACCCCAAATACCCCACATAAGGGCGTACTGACACGTTGTTTTGCCTGACTCATTAGCGGCACGAATGATGGTTAATGGCTTGTCTGCTTGTGTTGAAAAGTCTAACTGCAGATCCTTCAACAAACGAAAATTTTTAATATCGGCTCTTATCAGTTTCATGGCTATCTCTTACTCACTTAACAATAAAGTCATCTGATTTTGCATCAATTTTAGCTCGAATTTCTTCAATTTTTTTCTGGTTGCTTTGACCTGTAATACTTGCTTCCATAGCATAAATAGTTTTTGAAAGATTAATAAGTAATTTGCTATTTTCAGCCCCATAGTATTTAGCTAAAAACTCATCCTCTATCATAGTATTAATTTTTCGTGATGAAATAGACATAGTTATCTCCTTTTTCCTTGTAATAAATCTCCAATCTTACCAAGAAGTTCGACCGCACCGTTTTGTTCTGTGCCATTTTTTGAAAATTGAAGAAAAAACTGTATACGTGTGGCTTCAGATTTTAATAGGTTTTTAAAATCATCATCCATAACAGCATTAGACATAGAGGGCATGACAATAAAATCATGAATACTAGCCTCGTTTTTACCCTTGTCTTTTCTTAATACTCGCCCAAGTCGTTGTGTCCACTGTTTTTTAGTAGTGTTGCTAGCAAGAATGTAGGCAGTCTGCGTTTGCGGTACGTTAAATCCCTCATCTAATACCCGCTTAGAAGTTAATACTTGTATTCTACCTTGATTATATTCATCAATAATTTGCTTTAAAGTAGTGTTATTAGCGGTTTCATGACTGGTAATCTGATGAAAATTAACATGTTTTTTATTTAGAATATCGTTTATAAGTTCAAGTTGCTCTGGTTGTTTATCACTACAAAAGACTAAAGTATTTGTAATATTAGAGCCTTTAGAGGGAAGACATCGCTCAAAGCTGAATATCTTGTTTTCTGCAGTTTCAATAATTTTACGTCGTTTGATACAAAGCCTTGACCAATTTTGAAATTCGATACTATCTTTACTAGCATTGACTGCAAAAGACAGCCGTCTTATTTTCTGGGTTAACTCGTAAAAATTATCTTCTTCTTCTGCCGTTAGGTTAATAATATGAGCATAATAATCAAATGGAACAAGGCATTTACCAATCGCTTTATCAAGTGGAAAATCATAAACCACATCACCAAAGTACTGTAATAAAAATTCAGAACCTTCATCATCATATTGGCGTATCGGTGTTGCTGAAAGACCGATCTTAAAATCAAAAAAATCTGGCGGATTTTCTATAAAACCAGTACTACCAAGGTTATGAACCTCGTCTGCAATTAGTAATGTACTAAACGAACTCGAGTACTTCTCAATTTTAGACATTAATTCGGATTTAAGAGCATTATGGCTGATAATCAAAACTTCAACATGAGAGGAGTTGAATTTGAGATTCTTGCAAGTCCGATCAATTGTGCTTAACTTATTTTTAGAGCCGTTAATGTTATTAAGGTTCACAGCTTTTGAGCCAAATAATGCCACTTCACTTTCCCATTGAGCCATTAAGGCTTTTGTAGGAACAGCAATAACGACTAATAGATTTTTTAAGGATTTACTTAGTAGGGTGGCGGTAGTTAATGAGGTCAGTGTTTTGCCCCCGCCCGTTGCTATAGACAGTATGCCCTTATTGTCATTCGCAAACCAAGCGTCTATTGCTTCTCCTTGATGAGCATAATCACCTGTACGATAGTCTAGCCAAGCAGGAGTAGACAGTGTATCAGGCCTATAGTCTGATAAAAGGCTCTTGAGGTTTGAGGTATAATCCTCAGTTTGCATATATTCGGATTCCTGTTGCTGCTTAAGGGCTTGGCGTAACGCATTTGTCAAATGTTGTATAGTATATTTGGCGGAGACTTGGATAGATGAAAATTGGAGCAATAAAGCTCGCAATACATCTAAGCTTAAGTTGCCACAAGTAATGTTGGGATAATTATTCTCCCACAATAGATCAAAGTCTTGGCGCAATTTTTGACAGATATGCAATGACTGCTTACTCTTCAACGTAGAATCAACGCTTAAATATTCAAAGTTTCTGACTAGGCCACTTTCAGTATGATTACTTGATCCTTGAACTATTATTTCACTACCATCACTTTGAGGAATTAACCAGCACTTAACATGAAACAGTCCTGATTCTGGTAGGGCAATTTTAAGCTGAATTTTATCTAGCTTAATAAGATAAGCCAGAGCATGAAAGGTCGATTGGCTTAAGTTATCTTGATTCAAAATAAATTCAGTTATATCCTCGTGATATACATTACCTTCATACAAATTGATAAGGGTATTAATATCTTCTTTCGATAAATTCGGACTGACAATTAAGCGCATCTGATGATTAACATCTGACTGCAAGTAGTAAAGAAGTGACCGGGCTATGGCTCGAAAGGAAGAGCTATTAAAATAACCTATCATACAATCATAACCGACTGCATTTTTTATAACAGGTAAAAATAATTCTCTGTCCAAATTATGCTCAAATGGATTAAAAATAGCTGTTTTTAGCGATATCATAGAAGCTATTCCATAAACTATATACTGACTAGATGTTTCGTCAAAAATAATCTATTGTTTTATATTTATATCAAAAGTTACCCAGTTACTATAACACTAGCACTTAATTTTTCAGCAACATTTGAGCTTGCAATAATTGATATGCAAGCAGATACACGCTCTAACAACAATTAGTTTTATATTTTATAAGCAATCAAAAGTTTATACTCTAAAATGCAGTGTTTATCAAGATAATTGTCGTCATAAGTTGAATTAATCAGCTCATAAACTATGATATTTCGCTCATTAGTAGTGTGTAAACAGTGTCACCCACAAAAATGCCCCCTGCCGTACATCCCGTAGACCTAAACTTGAAAGCTTTTAATTATCTAGTTTAACGATAGTAATTAAACTAAACCGCCCCGGGGTTGTCGAATATTCAACATTTTGAGAGAATATGACAATGAAGAGACAAACTTACACTCCTGAGATTGGAGAGCGCGCCGTTCGTATGCTGATAGAAGCGGCAGGCGACTAACCCTCCACATGGTTAGCTATTTAAGCCATAGCATCAAAGATTGGCTGTACGCCTGAGCCCCTTCGATCATGGCATAAAAAATACATTGATCAAACCATTCCCGCCTCAGTGCAGGCTCAAAGTGACAAATAGCGCATCAAAAAGCTTTAATGCAAAAATAAAGAGCTTAAGTAAGCTAACAAAATTATACGTAAGGCTACCGCTTTTTTTGCCCAAGCGGAGCTCGACCGCCTACCCAGATAATGGTTCAGTTTATTGATGACTATAGATGTAGTTATGGGATCGAGCTTATCTGCCGAAGACTACCGATTGCACCGTCAACGTACTATCATGTTAAAGCCCATCGTCCTAATCAGCTGTGAGTTGCAGATTTTACTTATATCAAAACGACTGGCGGCTGGGTCTATGCTACTTTTATCATTGATGTATTCGCCTGCGCTAATGTCGGTTGGATTGAACAGATGCTACATACTGTTGCTAAAGAAACTGGACAAAAAATGCCGCGTTATATTAAGCCAAATGCTAATAATGATTTTAGTGATAAAGCTACGAATAATTCTACAGTCTAAATACCCATTTGATATCTACTAATAGTGAGAAGCATCAAAAGTTATACTGTGATTTTAGCTTCGTGAATAACAGTCATCTAAATAAAGTTTTCTCTTAATTCGTAGTGAAGCCATAGTAAATCCTTACAAAGCATAAAAAAGGACACAGCGATTAAGTTGTGTCCTTTTTTGTGCCTTTAGATTCTCCAAGATTATTTAAAATTACTATATCTCATAACATATATATTGATTATTGAAATAAAGTTGACTACTATTGTTTATTAAATATAGTGATATCTATAGGCTGTATTTCATAGATATATTTGTGGATTACAGAGAGCGTGTATACCCTACAAACGAGATTGAAATGAAAAAAAACAATAGAAAAGTGGCAATGATATTGGGTCTATGTACAGTGTTTGGCACAGGTAGTGCAACAGCTGGCTTACAAGCTTTTGAATTGGAGAATACGGAGCAACCTCAGTGTGGCTACAAAGATGACAGAGGAAAAGTCATCGTACCTGCA
>TARA_R110002073_G_scaffold20209_3_pt1 | contig 24384 bp, 13 predicted proteins | sample TARA_R110002073 | Tara Oceans TARA_R110002073 (sample SAMEA4397174) | marine metagenome | biome: Polar Biome; feature: [DCM] deep chlorophyll maximum layer (ENVO:01000326); material: water (ENVO:00002006), including particulate matter (ENVO:01000060) such as... | depth 40 m | reverse complement strand
CAATCCTTCCCACAGTGCCCCGCCGCTGAGTGCCAACGGGATCAAACCGCCCACAGTGGTCGCTGTGGTTAAGAAGATCGGCAGCATTCGCTGTTTTCCTGCGTCGATCAAACACTCACGAAACTCGGCAACGCTAAGACCAACGATCGGCCCATCGGCGGTTCCCGCACTCACTTTCTCGCTCGCTCGTTGGGCGATCAAGATATCGGCGAATTCGACAAAGATGATCGCAGTATTCAAAACGATCCCGAACAACGCCAAGATACCAAGCTGGGGCATGAACCCGAGTGATTCGTCAAACAAAAACAACCCCAACCATGCTCCCGCCAATGCCAACGGCAGCGTCGACAAAATGATCAGCGGCTTGGACCAACCGTTGTACTGGAAAATCAAACACAACACGATCAGCACGAACGAAATCGCGAACGACATCATCATTTGCCCGCCGGCTTCGGCACTCTCCTCGAACGCGCCGCCCGGTTCGATCCAATAACCCACCGGCAAACTCTCACTCAATGCCTTCATCCCTTTGCTTTTCAGCAACCGAGAAACAACGTCATTGCCGGTCACCCCGGGCTCCATTCGCGAACTCACCTCGATCGTGCGGTTCATGTTGCGGCGGGCGATTTTGGCTAACACAAACGTGGTCTCCAGACTCGCGATCGACGACAGCGGCACCTTGCCGAGATCCCCTTCCACGAACGATTCTTGCAGTCCTCGAATCGATTGACGCTGGTTCGGTTTGAGCCGGAAATAGACCGGAACCTCGTGGTCACCTTCGCGAAAATTCGTCAACCGCAGCCCCGAGTAGTACGAGTTCAACGTGCGAGCGACTTGCGAATTCGTCACGCCAGCCAAGACCGCACGATCTTGGTCCACATCGACGCGAACTTGGTAACCATCGACGCCCCACGAGTCGTTGACGTCCCAAGTTTCCGGTTGTGCTTCGACGAGTTGCTTCAAATGATTGGCGGCGGACCGCAGAATCGTGGGATCGGCAAACCCGTTCCCTGCGACGCGAAAAACCAACGGGTCGGCGGGCGGTCCCAACGCTAATTGCACAGGAACCACGCGTGCGCCGACGATCGGTTGAATCCCAAGTTCCTCATCGCCACGTTCGGCGATCTCACGCACACGCTGTGCATAGTGAGTCGTCACGGAGCTATCAGTGGTGCGAACCAAAATCTCAGCATAAGTGCGAGACTTTGGCTCGGGACTCCAGCCGAGATGCCAACGCGAGCCGCCGCCGCCGACCATCGTGCGAAACGCTCGCAATCGAGCAGGACTGTAATCGGTCGCGGCCCCCAACCTTTGCACAATCGTTTCCACTTGTCGGGCCACGGCATCGGTTTGCTTGATCGTGGCCGTTTCCGGCAAGATGATCTTCACGGCGAACTGAGTGCCATCGGCTTCAGGAAAAAATTCGGAACTGACCGGCAACGTCATAATGCCGACGACCAATAACAACGTCGCGAGCGCGGTCCCCCATTTCGCTCGCACCGCCAACCGTCCGATCACCCCATAGATTCGATAGGTCCAATTTTCCGAGACGCCCCTGGTCGCCGTATTGTCTGCGGAACCGGAATCACGCGTTTTACGCGAGCGGCGGCGAAGGCGTGAACCGAAAGGAGCCAGCGCCGAGAATGCGTTCACGACGGGCGATCCCGACTCGTCACCCTGCGGCGCACGAATGAACATACCTGCCAAAATCACACACAACGTCATCGCCAACAACCAACTAAGTGCCAGCGTCGTGGAGACCGTGATTGGCAAGCTATAGACGTATTCCTTGCCGCCTCCTTCGAGCGAAAACAACATCGGAATGAACGCTGCCATCGTCGTTAACGTTCCGACCAACATCGGAATCGCAAGCGTATTGGCTCCGTCAATCGCTGCGGGAAAAGGCCGCATTCCGGCAATCTGATTTGTGCGAGCTTGGTCACAAACTTGAACCGCGTTGTCGACCAACAAGCCGAGCGAGATGATCAGTGCGGCAAGCGAGATTTGTTCCAGCTGGACACCCAAAGGAGCAATCAGCCCGACCGCGATTACGACGACAATCGGAATGTTCGCAGCCATCACAAACGAAGTGCGAAAACCAACGACCAAATAGACCACGACCACAACGATCAAGACCGCTTCGATCACATTGATGATCACATCGTGAATCTTCTTCGCCACGCTTTCGGATTGGTCCGAGACCGGTGTGACCGCGATATCCGGTGGCAGTCGCTGTTCAACATCGGCCAACATTCGCACCCGAGCCTTGGCGGCGTCACAGACGTCAATGATGTTCGATCCCGATTTCATCGTGATCCCTAGCATCACGGCGGGAGTCACTGCGGACGTATCACCGAAACGACATAGATAATCTGCGGGATCCTCGAATCCTCGCGTCACCGTCAAACCAAGCTCGGCAAGCGGCACACTGTTGTCACCACCGTTGGTGCGAACGGTGCTGGCGATCTGCTGAATCTCTTGAACCGCATTAAATTCACCGCCTGTTTTGACGGCGTAATGGCCCGATTCGGTATCCAGTTCGCCTCCGGCTTCGATAATGTTTCGTTCGCGAGCCAACGTTTCCAGCTGTTCCGTGGTCAAACCGAGTTGTGACCAATTGGCGAGTCCCGTTTCGATAAAGATCGCTTCATCTCGCTCACCAAACATCTCGACTTTGGCCACCCCCGGTAACAACCGCACTGCGTCTTGGACCTCTTCGGCAAAGATTTCCAGCTGACGAGGCGAATACAGATCCTGCGGGCGAACGTGGTCACGGTCATGCGAGGGTGTTTGATGCACGGCCAGCGATAACACCGCCGTATCACCAAATTCATCGTTGACGACCGGAACGATGTCGGGCTCGGGCATTGGTACCGTTTGCACACGCGCACGGACCTTGTCCCAAACGTTCTGGATATCGGCGGGTGCGACGTTGTCTTCCAGTTCAACAAAAATCGTTGACTGGCCCGTTAACGTCGTCGACCGCGTAAAGTCAACTTCTTCGATACTGATCAAACTCTGTTCGATTTTGTCAGTGATCAATTCTTCGACGGTTTCCGCAGGCGCTCCTGGCCACGAGGTCGAAACGACACAAACGCGAATCGTAAACTCGGGATCTTCACGACGCGGGATGGTGACATAGGTAAATCCGCCGCACACCATCGCGAGCAGCACGACCGAGATCACGATCGGGCGATACTTGACCGCCAATGCAGGGAGTGACATTACAAGGCCTCCGATTCATCGATGTCCGCTTTCTCATCGATGTCCGCATCAGGAACATTCAGGGGCACGTCGTTGTCGGTGGTCACGGCTAACGCGGCTTGCACAATCCGCACCGCTTCACCGTCATGCAAATAATGAACGCCTCCGACGATGACTTGCATCCCATCGGTTAATGCGGTCGATTGAATCTCGACCAACGAACCGACATCCAAATTGCCTGATTGCTTCAATTGAACCGGCAACTTTTTCGCGTGACCGTCTTGGGCGACAAACAAGAACGTCTCGCCTGATTCCTCGTAGATCGCATCGATCGGCACATGAAAACCAAAATCCGCATCGTTGCTAGAGAGATCCACAGTGACTAAGTCGCCAGGCCGCAGCATCCACTGGGCTCCCGCGTCCAACACCACCGATTCGCCGTCCCAATTGGACGCGGCGGACGGGCCCTGTTCCAATTCGCCAATGTAGATCGTGTCCAGCGATAGTGTTTCGCTGCCGCCATCGTCATCCAAAAACGACACCGAGCGAAACACCCAGTTGCCAAGAAACGGAATCCGCAAATCATTTTCAACCAAACGTTGGCGTTTGACTTTTAAGATTTTGGGTAAGACGTCGTTCAGTTTTGCATTGCTGACGCGATAAACGAAGGCACCTTCGTCATCATGGTGGATCGACTTTTCTTCTACCAGCGTCACCTCGGCGGGGGTTCCCATCATGCGATTCAGTTTCAGCGGCCAAATATCTTCGGACCTGGCCACGGTGTCCTCTGAAATGGATTCCGGCAGATTGTCACGAAACTTCTCGTTCAGCAGCAGCAGCGTCATCGTAAAGGTCCGCGTGGTCGGATCGGCGCTGGGTGCGATGCTATAGACAAACGCATTAACGTGCCGCATCGTGCCATCGGGCAATTCAAACGACGCGGGCAGATTTCGCCGTTGGCGAATTTGACGTGATTGCTGAGATGACAACTCGACTTCGACCTTGATCGGGTTGGACATCTGCAGACGCAGCACCGGTGATCCCGCGGTCACGACACTGCCAGGCACCACCATCACCTCGGCAATTTGACCTTGATAGGAACCGAAAAGCGTGGTGTTTTTCAGGTCGCGTTCGGCATCTCGAAGCACCTGCTGGGCACGTCGAATCTCGGATTCAGCGGACTTCAATTCCGCGCGAGTCTGCTTCTCGCTTGCCTCGAGTGATCGCAACGCTGTCGTCCGCGTTTGCACCAAATTCTCAGCTTGGTCGTACTCGGATTGAGACGCGGCTTGCTGAAGATTCAGCTTTTGCATTCGCTCGAATTCGATTTTTGCCAAATTCAAATCCGCCTCTGCCGACTCGATCTCCACCGGCAACGCTTCAAGCAATCGGATCTCGATACTCTCTTTTTTACGCTCGGCCACCTCAACATCCGCCTTCGCTGATTGGACAGCAATGTCGTATTGAGCCGTTTCAATTTGGGCAAGTGGAGTGCCCGGTTGAATGAGTTTTCCATCGGGATCAACGATCCGGCCGTCCACGTCCAAGCCAGGTTCGAGCACCCATTCCAACCGCCCCGAAACTTCGAAACCGAGATCCTCGGTCTTCCACGATTTGACGCTGCCGGACGCCATAAAGGATGATGGAGGCATCGCTTTTACTAACGTCATCACCGTCACCGGTTGAGCCGCCTTGTCTGCAAATTCCATCGGCGGTTTCTGACATCCCGTTGCGATGATGCAACCGCATATCACGAGAAACAGATACCAACCGCTGCGGCGAGCCGAACGCGTTAGCCTACTTTGCATCGGAGTTTCCTTTTTCGCTGGGCTGCAACAATTTCACGAGCGTTCGCTGGAGCAACGGTGCAAAATCAACACGAAAATCGCTGTATTTTGGTTCTTCGAGAATAGCGACGACTTGATCGCTGGGATGAGCCATGGGCCACAGTCCGGCCACCATGGAGTGATACTGAAACAAAAAATCCTTGGCTGCTGCCAACGAAAGCTGGGGCAACGTCTGGTGAATCAACGTCACAAATCGATCGGTCGGCTCTAGCAGCGACTCTTTAAATTCCGTGATCGCTTCGTCGGAAAGATTGCGTTCGAGCACCACCGCCAGCACCACTTTCAAGCGGCACAGTCTGGGCCGCGATGTCAATTCGTCGACCAGTGCCGCAGCGACACGCTCGGGCGTAGGTTTGCGGAGACGATCGAGCCGTTTCTCGATACCCTCGAGCCACGACTGCAACTCGTGACCATAGAGCGACAAAAACACTTCTTCCTTGGTTTTGACGTAGTGATACAGACTGGCTTTGCCCACCCCCGCGCGCTCGGCCACATCCCGCATCGAGATTTGCGAAAGCTCTTTCTCGTCAAACAGAGACGCGGCCGCATCCAGAATCGCGGTCATTCGCTCGGCTTTTTGCGCCGGTTTCCTCGCTCGCTGCCAATTCATTTTGTGGGACTCCCATCATCGCACTTCAAAACACGACCGCCGGTCCGCTATTTATCGACCACCGGTCGACAATAGTTTAATCATGTCGCCTCGATCCTGTCTAGAGCAGCGTCGAGCCGCACTACGGAGGTAAGCCGGGGACCGTAAGGCACCGGGTCATGCGTGGGCCCCGGCCGCTCACGCTTCAAGGCTCACTAAATCAGCAGTCTCTCGAAGTTGGTGGAGAGGTAACTGAAAGGGCGCGCAGCCGAAAACGACTACAAGTCCAATGAACGAGCAACCAGGGCTTTCGCCCAATCCCACCTACGCTGTTAGAAGGGCGGCGAACGCCGCGATGAAACTAGGGTGCGGGCAGTGCGACGGGGGTGAACGGCCAGACCTGGGGAATGATCAGCATCGAAACCGCAAACACAATGATGCTGAGCGGGAAGCCGAATCGTACGTAGTCGCTAAAACGATAGCCGCCGACACCGTAAACCATCGTGTTGGTCTGATAACCGATCGGGGTTAGAAAGCTTGCCGATGCCGCGATCATGACCGCGATCACAAAGGGAGCCGGATCGACCCCCAATTTGCCTGCCGTGCTGACCGCGATGGTAAACATCAATACCGCCGCTGCGTTATTGGTGATCAGTTCAGTGCAGATCATGGTGGCGATAAAGATCGCTGCCAACGAACCGAGATTGCCGCCTTGGGCGATGCTGAGCATGCCGTTGGCGATAGCGTCGGCTGCCTTACTCTGCTCGAGCGATTCGCCAATTCCGATCGCTGCTCCGATCACGATCAGCACCGACCAATCGATACTGCGGCGTGCTTCAGAAGCCGTGCAGCAGCGGAACGCGATCATGGCGATCGCAGCGATCAGCGCCGACGTCATGATCGAAACGGGACTGAGCGTCGCAGCAACCACCATGGCAAGCATGACACCGATCGACAACCAAGCGAGCTCGGGACGACGAACTGCTCCCTTTTCGACGGTGCTGACCAGATAAAAGTCATGCGATTCACGACGGCGATGCAAAAACGACGGCGATGCTTCCAGTAGCAACACGTCGCCGACCTCTAACCGCACATCCCCAATCTTGCCGGTCAACCGGCGACCGCCACGAGCGACCGCGACCACGGCCGCGTTGTAGTGCGAGCGAAACTTTCCTTCGCGAATCGTCTTGCCCAACAGCGCACAGCGCGAACTGACAACCGCTTCGACAAGCGTCCGTTGCCACGTTGGCACTCGCAGTTTACGTGCTTGATCGTCGGGAATCGTCAAGCCACGAATTTTTCGCATATCGACGACGCTATCGAGGGCGCCGACGAGAATCAAAACATCATCGGCGCGCAAGACCTCATTCGGCTTGGCGGCCGCGATGATTCCATCGTGACGCTGAATTTCGGCCACGTACAAGCCGGGCAAGTGTCTCAGCCCGGCCTCTTGTAGCGTGCGTCCCACCAGCGGACCAGACGGATCGACTTCCATTTCGACCGTGTATTGTCGCGGGTCATCCGAAACGCTGACGGCCGCTTGTCGCTCAGGCAGCAACCAGCGGGCACAACCAATGATATAGATCAGCCCCACAATGGCCGCGGGAACGCCCACGGCGGCGGGCTCAAAGAACGCCATCTGGTTGCCGTTGAGCTGCTCGTATTTATCTTTGATGATCAGATTGGTGCTGGTTCCCATGATCGTACACATGCCGCCAAGAATCGCGGCGTACGACAACGGCAAAAGCAATCGACTGCTACTGACGGAGACCCGCTTGCTCAAGTCGCCGACGACCGGCATCAACGCGGCAACCAACGGCGTGTTATTCAAAAAACCACTCAGTGCCGCGACAGGGACAAGCAGTCGCACTTGAGCCCCGAACAGATTCCGGGCCTTGCTAAGCAGCCATCCGGTGGCAAGTTCAGTGCCACCGGTGAACTCGAGCCCTGCGACCACCGCAAACAGCAGAGCAACTGTGATCAGCCCTTTGTTACCGAAGCCCGCGACCGCCTCTTCGGCGGTCGGCAATAGCGGCGACCCACTGATTTCCTGGGCTAACATAATCAGCCCCAGGAACATCAAGGCCAGCAAGTCCGTTGCTGCCACACGCATCGCGAGACACACCAGCAGTGAGCCAGCGATGATGACGGTAAACCATGCTTCCCAAGTCACCATGGATACGAACTATGCTCGCTCGGGAAAAAACTTTTGTAGCGTCGCATCACTCGGCGGTTTTGTCATCAGCGAGACGACAATCGTCGCAATGGCGGATGCCAGGAACATGGTCGCTACGGGCATCGTGTGAATCACACCGTCACCCCAAGGGATATCGACGGACCAGTTCTCGATCTTCGCGAAATCCGACTTAGCAAACAGCACACACCAAGTTGCAAACGCAGTGATGACACCCGCATAGGCGCCCCATTTGGTCAGCTTAGGCCAATACACTGCCAACAACGCCAACGGGAACAGGCTACTAAACCCACTGAAGCACCAAATGCCTAACTGGAACACGCGGGCCTGAGCCACGTCGGTCAAACTAAGCATGTAGGTGATCGCGACAACGGCAACGATAAAGCATCGCGAGATCAGCACGATTTGCCGATCCGAAAAACGGTCTTTGCCGGCATAGTGGACGACGATATCGGTCGTGAACATGGTTCCGATGCAGAGGAACTGACTATCCAGGCTGGACATAATCGCAGCCAAAATCCCAGCCAACAAAAAGCCGCCGAGGACATCGCCCGAGAGCGACTTGACCATAAAGCCAAGCACCTTGTTTGGCTCCGCTGCAATCGGCGGCGGAATGTTAATCAATCCGCTGGTGGCCCAGACCCCGATCAACACACAGGGAATCCAAACAATCAGGATGAATACCGGGTGGACGACGACCGGCAACTTGAACGCACGACCACTCTTGGCGGTCAACCAGTGTTGGAACAAGTGAGGGAACATGCCCACCGAAAAGGGAATCAACATGTAGGTAAAGAACAACCACGGATCCATTTTTTCGCGGGTCCGAAACTGAGCAGGTGCCTCGACCGATTCAATCTGATCCGAGAGTGTCACTTCGGCTCGAACACGTCTCGCCCTCGGTATCTCTTGGCTGACAATATGCAGGGAGTCCATAAACCCGGTCGGAGGTTCCGTGCGAACAACCCTTTCACCGTCGCGGATTTCATGAGCACGTCCGTCGGCAACCGACTTTTCGGCAAGGTTGGTTGCGATCAAATAGAACGCGACAACGCCAAGAATCATGAATACGATCGTTTGAAACGTGTTTGCCCACGCCGTGCCTCGCATCCCGCCAAAGAAAACATAGATCAATACGACCACGCAAATCACCAGCTCGGTCAACCACGGAGGAATCCCGCCGTTCTCGGTTAAGCCCGGAAAATCGCCACGCGTCGCTCCCTCGATCGCCTTTCCTGCCGACACGACGCCGACCAACAGATAAGGAACCACCAGGGCAACAAGGATGGGGAACAACACCAAACCGATGTTGTTGCTTTCCAAGCGGTCGCGAAAGAATCCAACCTGAGTGGTGTATCCATATTTCTTACCCCACGACCACAGCTTTACACCCAGCACGAAAAAGCACAGCGAGTGGATAATGCCCGACGAGGACGCCAGCATGGCGTAGACCCCCACGCCTTCGGAAAAGGCCTCGCCGGTGGACCCCACCAGTGCAAAACCAGTCATCGTGGTGCCGAACAGCGACATCAGCAGCAGGAATGGGCCAATGGAATGGCTCGCCAGCATGTAATCTTTCGACGTTCCTTTGAACAAACGCGACGAAAACAGCCCCAGGAACAGCAACATCCCCAGGTACACACTAATAATGGTGACTTTAATCATTCCGGGACTCATACTGCACTCTCCTCGTTTTCCGTGGCCGACATCGCGTCATCTTCGAGGTGCTGAGGCCAAGCAAAATTTGCGGCCAGGAACCAAACCACACTTGCCGCGATCGAAATTCCGGCATGATAGGCAAGCGTGAAGGGCAGAAAACCGAAAACCAATCGGTCGTTGCCCCAATTCCAGACATCTTGGTGGATCACCACCAAGAAGAGAACGAGGCCCCAAATAAGATATTTCATGACACGCACTCTAGGTTGGATGGGCAGCGAGTACAGAAGGAGGGTGAATTTGAGCTTCGCATTGTAGTCGAATTCCTAGCGGGAATAAGATGCCGTATCCGGCCTCTATTTTTTGTCCCGCAATGTGAGCCCGCTCACCGTTTCGAGGGCACAAACGGCAAAACAGCGAGGCCCCAAATTCCACCGCCATGCGGGGTACGGCTTCACCAAAACACTGTCTTTCTGCAACCGATGCAATAACACTGCGGGATTTAGCCCGGTAAAGAAGTTGCGATTCGCAACGGCTTGATGCACCAGCGACTGAAGTTGATCAGCAGAGACGTGTCGCAACTCAGGCAACGTATCCGAAGAAACAAAATCAGTAATCAGCAGAATTTTTCCGCGATCGCCAGCCAAAGCAGCGAGCTGGGCCAAGTGGCCATCACGAACGGCCATCACTAAGTCAGCGGACCGCGGGTGGCCCGCCCCGACCGCAATGAAGACCGAATCGACCAGCTGAGACAATAAACAGGTCGAAACCACAACATCCCATTGGCCAAGATCGATCTGCGATGGTAAATCGCGGGCCATCGACACCAAAGCATCCATCGTTTGCTGGGGCACCGAAGGTTCAGCATGCAGCAAATCGAGCTGCGAAAGAATGCACGACAAATCGACTCCGGCGCGGAGCGTCGTTCGGCTTGCAGCCGTCGCGGACAGACCATCGACACACTGCTGAAGTGCGGCGGTATCGAGATCGACCAAACAAATCTCGTCAAAATGGCTCGCTAAGATCTCCAAATCGACATCGTTCCCATTGCCGACCCCAAGCAAACACAGACGGCGATGTGACGGGCTTGCGGTGTTTACAATCAGCTCTGTGACTTGACTGCGATGCCCCGAAAAGGCATCCCGGTCGCCGCGAGTGCACCGGTTCCGCTCGAAGTGAACGCGAGCGATCGGGGATGGCAAAGAAGTCATGTCGAAAAATCGGCGGGGAAGGGCGAATGTACAAACCACCGTCGTCGCGATCACGTCCCAAACGACAACACGACTGAGTTTACCGAAACTATACTAATGCTGCGTTACGGCTTGGCTTAAGGGTCACGGAACTCGCGTGAGAGTTTCGCTTGTCAGGGAAATCGGCCGAAAACCTTGGCGACTTCCGCTACGGGCAAACCCTAAATCCAAGCCCTGAATCCAAACCCTGACAAAGCACGAATTTCCTACAGGCCTACAGACCGCAGAGGGCCAGCCTCTTCGAACTCTCCCCAAAAAAACCCTCCCCAAAATTGCTGCGTGACCGACATGAGACGACTTGCTCTTCGATTAGCTTGCTTCCTTTTCCTATGCACACTTACCTGCGTCCCGCCGGCGCTGGCGCAAACCCAAACGGCTCCGCCCAACGTCGTGGTGATCTTCATTGACGACATGGGATACGCCGACATTCATCCATTTGGCGACACAAAGTACCCCACACCGAATTTGGACCGGATGGCCGCCGAAGGTCGCCGTTTCACCGATTTTGTCGTTTCATCCGCCGTTTGTTCCGCATCACGATCGGCGCTGATGACGGGATGTTACCACCGCCGCGTCGGCATCTCGGGGGCACTTGGACCTAAATCCGAAATTGGGATCCATCCCGCAGAAACGACGCTGGCCGAAGTTTGCAAATCGAAAGGTTACGCAACGGCGATCTTCGGCAAATGGCACCTCGGACATCACCCCAAGTTTTTGCCCACCGCCCACGGTTTCGACCAGTATTATGGCATCCCCTACAGCAACGACATGTGGCCGCTTCACCCTGACTTTCTGACCAAACGCGAGAAAAATCCCGCCGCAAAATCGCCGTGGCCCAAGTTGCCGATGATCTCGGCAACACGCGACAAGGGCTACGAGATCGTGAACCCCGACATCCAACCCGCGGACCAGGAACAGATGACAAAACAATTCACCGAGCGGGCGGTGGATTTCATTAAAACCAACGCAAATCAACCCTTCTTCCTGTATCTGCCACATCCGATGGTTCATGTTCCGCTGTATGCATCAGACGATTTCAAAGGCAAAAGCGGGCAAGGCATTTTTGGGGACGTGGTGATGGAAGTCGATTGGTCGGTGGGCCAAATCATGGATGCGGTCGAGTCGATCGATGCGGCCGAAAACACGCTGGTGATCTTTACCAGTGACAATGGCCCCTGGTTGTCCTACGGCACGCATGCCGGATCGGCGGGGCCGTTACGCGAGGGCAAAGGCACGATGTTCGAGGGCGGCTATCGCGAACCGACACTGATGTGGTGGAAGGGAAAAATCCCAGCGGGAACGACATGTGACAAGCTGTGCAGTTCGATCGATGTGCTGCCCACCGTCGCCAAGTTGATCGATGCCAAAGTGCCTGAGGAAGCATCGCAAAAGATCGACGGCAAAGACATTCGGCCATTGATGTTTGGCGACGAAAACGCATCGTCGCCTCATGATGCATTCTACTGCTACTACAGTGGCGGCGAGTTACACGCGGTTCGCAACGAGCGATTCAAGCTGACGTTCCCTCACCGCTACCGCACGCTGGCCGGACGCGACGGTGGCGATGGCGGCACTCCCGCGGCGTACGAGATGACCAAGATCGGATTGTCACTGTTCGATTTGGACAACGATGTTTCAGAGACAACGGATGTCAAAGACCGATTCCCTGCGGTCGTCAAGGAACTGCAGGCCGCCGCCGAGCGAGCCCGCGAAGACCTGGGCGACAAATTAACAAGCCGCAAAGGAAGCGGACTACGCTCGCATGGAAAACTCGACGCCAACGACGAGCGACTGCCGCTCGACTGGAACTAGAGCACTGCCGGCACTCCCTGAAAATCTCGCATCGCTAGAGGTCGTGAGGCTTTTCAGTCGTTAGAAGCCAGTGATTTAGCGTGCCTCCCGTCCCCTCTAGACACTTCTGAAGCGGTGCGTGTCTTGGTGGCACCGTACTGTTACCTCTCCCAAACGCAGTTTGGGAGAGGCAACCCGTATATGTCCCCGACGCAGCCCGATCAAATGAATACTAGGCTTACGCCTCGTCACCGGTGGGTTCACCCGAGTCGTTTGCATCGTCACCGGAATCCGATGGCGGCTGGACATCGGTCGCTGCCGAAGCGTCGCCGCTGACATCGGTCGTTTCGGATCCCGCTGCGACCACGGTTCCTTCGACCACGTCACCAGCCACTGCAGCGACCTCTGCTTCGTCCGATTGCTCTTCGGGCGGAACACGCACGACCGCGATCAAACTATCACCGCTGTCGATGTTCATGATCCGCACGCCTTGCGTATTACGACCGATGACGTTGATGTCGGCGGCCTTGATTCGCTGCAACTTGCCTTTGGCCGTCATCATGAACAACTCATCTTCGTCCGTCACACGGGCGATTCCGATCACAGGCCCGTTACGCTCGCTGGTGCGAATGTCTCGAAGCCCCTTGCCGCCACGTTTTTGCGTACGGTAACGAGCGCCCGATGCACTGTTTTCTTCTTCTGCGGAATCGCCTTCGGCCGACTCGCCATCGGAATCGGATTCACCCGAATCGCCGGCTTCCACCGGTGCATTGGGACCAAAGTGCGTTCGTTTGCCGTAGCCGTTTTCACAAACGGTTAAAAGCGTCGCTTCGGGGTCGGCCACCACCATGCCGACGACACTGTCATCGCCAACGAGTTTGATTCCCTTGACACCGGAGGTGTTTCGTCCCATTGGACGGGCATCGGATTCACGGAAACGGATCGCCATTCCGGAGCTAGTGACCAAAATCACTTCGTCGCCAGGACCGATCACGGCGGCACCGACAAGCTCGTCGCCTTCGCGAAGCTTGATTGCGATAATCCCGCCCTTCTTAGGACGACTGTACTGTTCAAGCGGCGTCTTTTTGACCAAGCCACTGCGAGTGGCCATCACAACGTAGTAGCCCGCCTGATCGAAGTCGCGAATCGCCAAACACTCAGCGATCTTCTCGTCTTCGCTCAAGTTCAACAGATTGACAATCGCTCGTCCCTTGCTGTCACGCGCCAACTGCGGCAAGTCGTAGACCTTTTGCCAACGCACTTTACCGAGCGTCGTCAGGAACAACAGATAGGCATGCGTGCTGGCGACAAAAAGATGCTCAATCGGGTCCTCGTCATCCGTCTTGGCTCCCTTCAGCCCCTTACCACCGCGACGCTGAGTGTTGTAAACGCTGGTGGGGGTACGCTTGATATAGCCGCGATGGCTAATCGAAACGACCATCGTTTCCTCGGTAATCAAATCCTCGAGGTCGATATTACCAAGCTCTTCGTGGCTGATTTCGGTTCGACGTTTGTCACCGAAGCGACGCTTCATCTCTTCGAGATCGTCTTTGATGATCCCATTGATACGCTCTTGGCTGCTGAGGATATCGAGGTAATCGATGATCTCGGTTAACAGCGCCGCGTGCTCGCCCGACAGTTTTTCTTGCTCGAGGTTGACCAATTGGCCAAGCGTCATTCGCAAGATCGCGTCGGTTTGCACGCTGGTCAATGTGTAGTTTTCTGCCTCACCACGCTCGAGCACAAATTGGGCAAATCCGCTATCCCCGAGGGCTCGTTTTAGCATCGACGACGGGCATTCGATTTCCATCAAGCGTTTCTTCGCTTCAGCTTGATTGGTACTGCTGCGGATCGTCTTGATGATCTTGTCGATGTCAGCCAGCGCCAGCAACAAACCTTCGACGGTATGTTTACGGCGGCGTGCGCGTGCCAACAAGAATTGCGTTCGGCGGCGGATTACCGTCACACGATGCCGCAAGAATTCCTGCAGGATTTCTTTGATCGTCAACTCACGCGGCTTGCCGTCGACCAACGCCAGGAAGATCAGCGAAAACGTATCTTGCAAAGGCGAATACTGATACAGCTGATTCAAGACGACATCGGGATCGCCGTCTCGCTTCAACTCGATGACCAAGCGAACCGGCTCGTTCAAATCGCTTTCGTCACGAATTCCCGAGATCCCTTTGATCTTGTCGCCGTTGACCAGCGCAGCGATCTTTTCGATGACGCGGTCACGGTATTGTTGGTAGGGAATCTCCGAGACAACGATTCGAGTACGATTGCCTTTCATCTCTTCGATGCGGCACTTCGCTCGGACGACGATGGTGCTGCGTCCGGTCTTGTAACCGCGACGAATCCCAGCACGACCGCAAATAATGCCGCCGGTGGGGAAGTCGGGTCCCGGAATGATATCACAAATCTCGTCGATCGAGGTCTCGGGGTGATCGACCAATCGGATCAATGCCTCACAAACCTCGGTCGGATTGTGCGGCGGAATGCTTGTTGCCATCCCAACCGCGATCCCGCCGCTGCCGTTGATCAGCAAGTTGGGATAACGACTTGGAAGCACGGTGGGTTCGGTACGCGCTTCGTCATACGTCGGGATGAAGTCGACGGTGTCGAGTTTCAAGTCGTCCAACATCGATGCAGCAACCGCACTCAAGCGAGCTTCGGTATATCGCATCGCCGCCGGAGGCAGACCCGCGATACTGCCAAAGTTCCCCTGCTTGTCAATCAGCAGCGAACGCATGTTCCATTCTTGAGCCATCCGCACCAAGGTCGGATAGATCACACTTTCACCGTGTGGGTGATAGTTACCCGAAGTATCACCAGAGATCTTCGCGCATTTGACTCGTTTGCTGCCAGGGCCGAGGTTCAAGTCGTTCATCGCGACGAGAATCCGTCGCTGACTCGGCTTCAATCCGTCACGGACATCGGGCAACGCACGGCTGACGATAACGCTCATTGCGTACGTCAGATAGCTTTCACGAAGCTCGTCTTCGATCGGCAAATCGATCAGGCGAAACGCGCCCGCACCGCCGTCGATCCCGTCCTGATAACCCTCAGGGCCTTTGTTTTCGCCCTCGCCATCTTCTTTGTTAGTTTCGTCTTCTGCCAACGTCGTGTCCTAAGAGGAGTGCTGGGTGCGAAATGCTGTCTTTTTGGGAGCTAAATTTTTTTGCAAAACGGGGACGGACCCTGCTACTTTCGAAGGGCCAGTCCCCGTTTCAAAAAAGCTTCATTCGAACCCCGAATTCAGCACCAAAGTGTACCCTTTTTGGCGTTGCTTCACAACGACCCACGCGACTTACAGCGTTGTCGCAAATCCTTACGTATCAGATACTTGCGACCGATTAATCGGAGGGGAGCGAAAGCCAACCACGTTTACGGTGCCGCGAGCCTAAATTGGCAAGGCTCTGACCCGCAACGATCCGCTCGTTTCACAATGGGCAAACTGGCAAAACAAGTCTCGTGCGAACGAAACAGAAACCACCCGGAAGGAGGGCCGGTGGGGCGTCGGCAAGGCCGGGACCTCCGTTTTTACGTATCGCCGCTCCCACGGCCTGCTGAGGAATGGGCGTGATTGAGCCAGGCGATGAAGCCGCCTCCGGCCACCGTCGAGAGCGATTCGCCCCAAGTCCACCACGAGGGCATCCCCGCCATCGCGTCGACCACAAACTGGGCCACCCCAAACGCGATCGTACCGAGTGCCAAATAGCGGACAAGCGGCCGATAACGCACCAAATCGCTAGCCAAAACGAGCAGCCCGATCCCCCACAAACCCGTACAGAATAGACAGCTGGCGAGCGAGATAAAAGGTCAATGGCGCCGAGGGAAAAGGATGAATTCCCAGCGATTTTGCGATCTCGACCATCCACTTCTCAGGCATGACCGCTGCTGGAAACGCCAACAACGTGACTAACCCGACAAGCTGTAAAAACCAGCGAAGCGGAAGGAGTTGGTCGTTGCGGGACGGAGAACTCGATCTCTGCTCGGCATTCATCACGGGCTTTTCTTTCATCGTCGAGCTGCTTTTGCGTCCTTTAAAGCGGAGCGGCATTATCGTAGATGAGGCAACAGACTATGCCCATGGCATCGGCGGGGTCGACGAGATCTGCATTTTGTCTCGCACCGCCTCGGGAATAGCCACGACCTTGTGCACTCGCAGATCGACGTAGACCCAGCGGGTTTCCGCCCGCGCCAGGACACAGCGGTCCGCTGGCCGACAAATCAAGTACTTTCGCGTCGATGCGTAGCGATCAATTTCATTAATCCACGTCCGAATCACCAACTCGTCACCCGCCACCGCGGCCGCACGATAAGTGATGTCATGCTTGCGCACCACCCAGCCGAGCCCCTCAGCGGCGGCTGCCTTCGAATCCCAACCATTGGCGGCGGAATGCTTCGACGCAGCCCAAAGCGTCCACTGGACGTAACGCAAATTGTGCACGTGGAGCTGCGAATCAATCTCTTCGGGAAGCACCGTGTGCGTGACATCAAAATAACTCTGCATCGTTTGTGTTGTACCTATTGGTGGTCGTTTTCGCGATCCGAGCCCGCGTGCCATGCTTACTATCGATGTTTTCGCGTCATGATTGCCAAGGTCTTCGAAGTCCCCCCGGAAATGCCGTGCCAAGCGATAGCCGTTTGCCTATGATAGTAGGTGAGGCGAATTGGCCCAGCGGGACACGGCATCCATTGGCCATTAGCAGAACGCTTGAAAGCGTAGCCACTCGGAGCCCGACTCCTTAAATTCGCTTCCTTTAACTCGCCACCGAATAGTTAACTCCCACCACTAGCGAAATCGAACGATGAATCATCGCCCTTCAACCTTTTCCTTCTTGCTTCGCCCCCACACAGTCGTGGTGGCCGGGATCGTGCTAGTCGCGTTGGCGCTGAGCCAAGTCGTCATGCCGTCGCAAAACGTGGCCGACGAACCAGCAACATCCAAGACAAGCGAGAACAATGCTACGGCGAGCGACGACGGCAAATCGACCGAAGCGGTTGCCACGCTGGCGGGCGGATGCTTCTGGTGCACCGAAGCGGTATTCGAGCGAATCGAAGGGGTCAACGATGTCGTCTCGGGTTACATCGGCGGCACCGACCCCAACCCCAACTACAAAAAAGTATGCAGCGGACAAACCGGACACGCCGAAGCGGTCGAAGTCTATTACGACCCCAGCAAACGCAGTTACGAAGAAATCCTCAAGATCTTTTTCAAGACCCATGACCCTACCACCTTGAACAAACAAGGATATGACGAGGGGACTCAGTACCGCAGCGCAATTTTCTATCACGATGAAGCCGAAAAGAAGGCGGCAGAAAAGTTCATCGAGAAATTAAACAAGTCGGGTGATTACCGCAGCCCGATCGTGACCACGCTAGAAAAAGCCGAGAAGTTCTTTCCAGCCGAAGAGTATCACCAAGACTATTACCGGCGAAATCCTACGGCGGGGTATTGCCAAGCTGTCGTGAAAAACAAAGTTCGCAAGACGAATCGTGAATTCGGCGACATGCTGAAAAAGTAACTTCCATGGCGTGAGCCTAACGATGACATTTGCCCGACACTCTTTGCTGATCGCAAACGCCGCGGCCGCCATCCTGCTGTGGAGCGGTACCGCGATCGCGCAAACGGTTCAACTGCCATCGATTGAGACATTCTCTTACTCCGGCAGCGTGCTGGTTCCCGACAGTGGCACCGCTTTTCTAGGCGGCAACAAGTCGGCGTCCTTCGGATCAAATCGCAGCGGGCTGCAACGAGGATTCGGTTCGTCACAAAGCCTCTCTCAGGCGACCGCGTCGGCGACCATCATCGATCTAGCAGAGATCGACCGGCAAATATTGGGCGGCACACCGGAACAGTTTCTAGAGCGTGAACGGGATCGCGAGAAGAAACGTGACAAACCGGGGACGGCAACTCCGGCGATGACACTGGATCCCGATTATCGGGGCAAATCACTGGTACGGTACGCACGGGCACAGTACCGCCAAGGAAACACGTCGGCCGCGTTCGATGGATACCGACAAGCGATTGCGGTGCTGTCACCTCAGCTGAAGAACTTGGCCACCGCGGAATTCAAACGCGTCTTCGGGGCCGCTGCCGAACAAGCCCTGCACATGGCCTCGCTTCCCTAACGCAAAGTCGCCGGACGTCTCCGACGTCGGAAAAATGTGGGATAGCCTTCCAGGCTGTCTTCGCACGCGTTTCGTCCACCCTTGGCTCCGCGCCAAACCTCTTGGCGAGTTTCGCGACAAAAAGAAGGTTCTGCATTCACAGACTAGAAGCCTATGCTACGTGAAGACGAGATCAAATGTTTGCGGCAGAGCGTTTCCCGATGATTGCGATGAAGCTTGGCACCAGAATCGTGCGGACATAGAACGTATCGATCAACACGCCCAGTCCGAGCGCGAAACCGAGCTCGACAATGCCTCGCAGCGCCGCTCCGGTTTCGCTTGGAAAACCAAAAAATGTAGCGATAGGAGGGAACCATACCGACGCCGTCATACTGAAAAACGTCGCTGCCATCACCAATCCGCACGCAGTGATGATCCCCCCGGTGCGAGATACAGCTCGTCTCAGTGCGGCCAGCCATCCCAACCGCTGCTGCTCTTCTAACACTCGCGTTACCAAGTAAACGTTATAGTCTTGACCGACTGCGACCAAGATCACGAACAGGAACAACGGCAATTTCCAGTCCAAGCCAACGTAATCACTACCATACGCGGCACGGAAAAACAGAATTGTCAGCCCCAGTGTGGCGTAATAGCTAATCAACACCGTGACGATCAAATACAGCGACAACCCGACGCGGCGGAGCACCACCACCAAGACTAAAAAGACCGCCACGACCACGGCAATTTTGATCCGGCGATTGTCCGAAAGCGTTACCTTACGAAGATCGATAATCGATGGAGTCGTGCCAGCCAAAAGCACTTGGGAACCACTCCATGTTGATCCGGAATCTTCGGTTAGCTGTTGAAAGAAGTGCTGCAAGTTCAAAACGAGCGACGCGGTTTCGGTCGAAAACGGATCCCCCTCGATAACGATATCCAGCCGCACCAATTTATTTTTGAGCTTGGGGACCTCGCTAAAAAAGTAGCCTTGGGCAATCCGGTGATTCTGTAGCGCGCGGCGTCGCCATGCATCGCCACTGAGCAAGCCCATATCACGATTGGGCGGAAAATCGCCCAGCGGGTCGTCGGCGGTCCGCACCGTTGCCACGCCGGGCTGAGCGTACAGTTTGGTGGCGAGCTGCTTGACGTTTTTCTTTACGGCGTCATGCGGCAAATCATCGGGACGTACAATCAACACCGTGACAGGATTGATCTCGCCGATATTGAAATGTTTCGCCATCAAACGCAGCCCCTGGCGACTGGCCGCCGAGTGACTCAATTGGCTGCTCAAGTCATAAGTCACCGAGCGTTCGTTAATCAATCCATAGATTCCAGGAACGATCAACAACACGCCTCCGAGCGACAACGCGGTGACCGGATAGCGAGTTAAAACCAGCGCGATCCAGCCCCACATTCCGCCGTGAGCCGAACTGGATGCATGGCTTGATGAAGGCCCAAGCAGCGATCGACGCGCGGGTTGGCGAATATCGATTTTGGTGGGCCAGAATACTTTCGGCCCCAGCGCTCGCAACATCGCCGGTGTCAACGTCGTACAGACCAACAATCCAACAAGCAAACAGATACCGATGATCGGCCCGGTGTAGTGGAACTTTCCAAACTGAGCGATCCACAATGTGCCCAAGCCAAGTACGGTGGTGAGCGCACTGCCGATCAACGCCCCCATCACATTGGAAACCGCATTGCGGCAAGCCACCGGCCATACCGTTTGACGCGCCTCTTCACGAAGCCGGGCGATCAAGAACAAACAATAATCGGTGCCTGCGCCAAACAGGATCACGACCACAAAGATCCGGCTGGTCGTGAACACACGAAGATCCAATCCTGGGACCGTGCCGTCCATCGACCACTTGGTCAAGATCGACACCAAGCTCATTGAAACAACGACGGCGAATCCGATCGAGATCATCGGGATCGCCACCAACAACGGAGCTCGATACACAACGGTCAAAATCAGCAGGATCATCGCCACAGTGATCCATTCGGTGTATCGAATCGCGTCACGGGCGGCGGTCAATGTTTCCCCGCCAACCGCAGCCGACCCGGTCACCAAGACCTGCAATCCTGGCTGAGTGTAGTGCATGCTATAGCGATCCACCGATGCAATCAATTGCTGAACCGCCTCGAGCGTTTCGATGTTACTGGTCGCGGCCAGTTCGCTGGAAAGCTGCAGAACGGCGAGCCGTGCTCCTTCTTTCTTCAGTCGCGGACCAACAATCGCGTCCTCCCAAGCCAGAACATCCAGCAGCGTGCTCCAGCCTCCGAGCTCGCGATCGGCGATCGGTGTCGCCAGCGAAGGCAGGCTGGGCTGCAGAATCAAGGCGGCTTCGTAATCCGCTTCGACCGTTTCGATCGAGTCGCCCCACTGCTCCAGCAGATGGCCGCGATCCCAGTACGCCAACGCCATCCGCGGCTCCGTCAGCGTCGGTTCCGATTTTGGCAATTCATCGGCGATTCGCTCATAGAACCGCTCATCCATCTGAATCGAATTTGTAAACGCTTCGCGGGCGAGTTTGATCCAGTGGCCTGCGGGCGTGTTTTCGACCGGCGGGCCACCGGCATAACCTTCAGCGATCGCACGCTGCCAACTGACCTCGCCCAACCGGTGATACAATCGCCGCAACAGATCGAGGCCGACGATTTCATCAGACCGTTTTAAAGCCCCTTCATCCCGTCCGATCACAAACACCATTTGGCTGCGACTGCGAACCCCAGGGAAGGCTTCGTCGAGCAGTCGGCCGCCCGCGACGCTCGTCAGATCCGCTGGCAAATATTCAAAGTCACCATCTTGAGCAATGTCCTTCCACGCCGGAGCCGCCATGCGGAGCACCACCGCGGCAACAATCCATGCCAACATCACCCAGCCCCAACGCCGTGTGACGAATTGTGCCCAGCGATGCGAAACAGGACGGTGCATGTGCATCGATTTTGGAAGAAGGAGGGTAATTTAGGAGGGAAGGGGCAGCTGTCAATCAAACTCGCTGTGCGACAATCCCGACGGCAATAAAGACATTAGCGAGAAAAATGCAAAATGTCTGCCCCCAGACGTAAATCGTCCCTCGACGCTGCGTTATCGAAAAGGCAGCGGAACTTTCAAGCCGCGAAACTCGCCAACAGTTTTGAATGTGCCAAAATTTGCCAAAAGTGTTGGCGACTTTCGCTACGAGCGTTGTCGATTTTTCGCTGCGAAAACGTTTTATTCACCAGCTCCCGGCCCGTTGGGCTGGCTGCGTCGCTCTCGTTTTTCTTGAACCCCAAAGGCACGCAGGGCATTTTGCACCGAATCGGCACTGAGGTCGCCCGAAAGTTTGACCACCTGGACCTCGCCGCTCGGCTTGGCAGCTTGGTCAAGTTTGTCAATCATTTCGCAGACCAGATCCAGTAGCGGCTCCCCTTCGGCGCTGACGATCAACGTGTTGCCGACCAGGTCGACGCCCATCGACAATTTGCCTTTGAACGAGAAATCGGCACCGCCACCGTCTTGCCCGCCTTCGGATTCGACCAGCCCGCTGCCGCCTCCATCAAGACTCTTGGATGCTTTCTTTTTCTCGTCATTCTGACCGCCGCGGCCGCCTTGTTGGCCCTTCCCGCCTTGGAACGTCTTGTCGTTGCTGCTTAACAAATCGCGGTACGCTTCCTTGACCGTTTCAGCGATACGGTCCGCCTTTCCGTACTTGATTGAGACCAGTTTGGTGTAGCGGGCTTTGCGTTTGTTGGCCGGTTCCTCGACATCCCACAATTCGATCAGCTCTTCGATGGTGCGAAGTTGTTCCGAGGTGGCTCCGCTGACAACAAGAGTGTTGGTATCAACGTCGTCGACAAACTTCAGCTTCGCTCCTTTGCCAAGCCCCGTTGGTTCCTCCTTTTTGTCGCTGTCGCCACCGCCCCAATAATAGCGAAAGAACGAGTCACTATCGTCTTCGGTCTCTTCCTCGTCTTCAAAATAGTCCTCCAGATTCAATCGCATCCAATATGCACTGCTGTGTTTGATTTTGAATACTTGGTAGGGGCGTTTTGGCGGCGCAATTTGCAACATCAAGTTCTCGAGCTGGTCGAGCGCCTTGGTGTCTGGACTTATCAACACAAGATTTCCTGACTTGTCGAATTCAATGCGAATCGGTTGAGGCGGCTTTCTGCTGCCTTCCACTTTCTTCTCTGCAGCAGTGTCCTGGAACATGCGGTCAAAATCTTCTCGCGACTGCACGATGGGCGGATTGGATTCAGGACGCGTGGGCGACTGGACCAACGTCATCGAAGCTATCGTGAACGGATTACCTGCGGCAGCCAGATTGTCACCATCGGCGTCGGCAACGGGCTCTTGCTTGGCCGGCTCGGAATTTCCGTCGCCCGATTCTTCGTCGCCCGATTCGTCCGGCTCTTGCTCTTCCGAGCTCTTGAATTGGTCGTCCGCAGGCAACTCCAGCGGATTCGGCGACAGTTGGCTCCATTGTTTTTGCAGTCGACGAAGGTACTCGAGTGTTTCGGGACTTGCCGACGCATCGATCACACGGAGCATGCGGTCGCTGCCACCGGGCGGCGGCAATTCGCCGAGCTTAATCAGCAGCGACTGCACCTCTTCCATTTCCAGCTCGTTAGCCCACAGCAGAACTTGCCGATATCGGTTGTTGGCCGCGACACGGAACTCGTCCTTCTTTTTCTTGTCTTCTTCGGGTTGGCCAAAACCGTAACCGTAATAGGAATAACGGCTACGCGACCGGCTGGAATCATCGTCCTTTTTCTGCCCCATCAGAAATGTGATTGACTCGGCGACTTCGCCCGCATCGAGACGTCGCAGTTGCAGGACGTGAAAATTTCGTCCGCTTCCATCGAGTCGTTCGATCAGTGACTGGATAATGAAGCGATCCGCCGCGGATCCGGAAACAATGAGCGCTCCGTTTTCTTTATCAACACGGATACGAGTCGAAGGTTCCAACACATTCATTTCGCCAATGATCTCGACCAATTTCTCAGGATCAATCGACGCCAATCGGAACACCTCGACTCGCGATTGAACATCCGATAGCGACGCGAGAGAATTACTAGGCACATCGATCCGCTTGAGAAATTCGCCAGCGATTGCAATTCGATCATCTGGCGCCCGAATGATCACTGAGTTTTGCCGCGTATTGGCGACTATCGAGATCTCGACCTTCTTTTCCGGAGTCGGAGGTTTGCCGCCACTTTGCTGACGCATTTGCTGCATCATCTGCATCTGCTGAGGCGACATCGGAGCTTCGGCCTTTTTTTCAACACCGAGAAATTGCTCGAGCATCCGCTTCGCTTCTTCGGCAGGCAGATACCGCAGCTTGAACTCTGGTGCAAGCGCCTCGCGGCTAGCGTTATCCGACTCTTCGCGAAGCAATCGAGCGACCTGCTGCACATTGATCGCTGCATCCATTACCTCGATCCGGTTGGTCGTCGATAATGATGTGATGCGGCCATTGGAACTGATCATCGGCTTCAACTCTTCGGCCAACTTCTCGGCCGACAACCACTGCACATCAAGCGAGACACGAACGAAGGCGTGGGGCAACAGCTTTTGAAGCTCTTCGGGAGTCACGCGAGGGACGATGGCGGGATTAATCGTTTCCGTTTTGGCAACCGTCAAACCGCCATCGAGCTCTAGGATCGCATAGCCCCGCGCTAGCAGATAACGATTAAAAAGATCGCGGGTCTCCTCAACGGTGTAGCGGCCGGGTGATGAGAGATTGACGCGGTCGC
>TARA_R110002073_G_scaffold89069_3_pt1 | contig 24461 bp, 22 predicted proteins | sample TARA_R110002073 | Tara Oceans TARA_R110002073 (sample SAMEA4397174) | marine metagenome | biome: Polar Biome; feature: [DCM] deep chlorophyll maximum layer (ENVO:01000326); material: water (ENVO:00002006), including particulate matter (ENVO:01000060) such as... | depth 40 m | reverse complement strand
CCCCGCCGTTTTTGTTGATGAGCAGCGATCCACGTCGCGTCCTACCTGGGAAAGTGCGGCCGAATCGCCTCTCTGTTCCGACCGCACCAATCGCCGCCTCGTCGCGTACTGCTGTGGACCGACCCGGCGAGATGGGTATCTTCGTTTGGATCGGATGCCCGAGTTCGTCGCGAGACTTCGCCGGTCGGGCACACTTCACGTTGTCCTTCCAAGCAAGTTTCGATGAACGAACTGAACGAACACGCTGAGTTTTTGTCAGACGCGGAGCTTTCCGAAGCTGCAAAGCAACAACGGCAGCTGACTGAACGCATCGCTCACGCCAGCAGTCCCTTTCGCGAAATCGTGACCCAGATCAATCACGTGTTGGTGGGCCAAAGTCATCTTGTCGATCGCATGCTGATCGGTCTGCTGACCGGTGGCCATCTGTTGATCGAAGGCGTTCCCGGATTGGCGAAGACCACCGCGGTGGCGAGTCTGGCCAAAGCGATCAACACCGGATTTCAACGCCTGCAGTTCACGCCAGACCTTCTGCCAGCGGACTTGATTGGAACTCAGGTCTATCGTCCGCAGGATCAAACGTTCGTCGTCCAGAAAGGGCCGATCTTTTCGAACTTGGTGCTCGCTGACGAGATCAACCGGGCGCCGGCGAAAGTTCAGAGCGCTTTGTTGGAAGCGATGCAAGAACATCAAGTCACGATCGGTAGCGAAACCTTTCCACTGCCCGAGCCGTTCTTGGTGATGGCGACGCAAAACCCGGTGGAGCAAGAAGGCACGTACGCGTTGCCGGAAGCTCAAACTGACCGATTCATGCTGAAAGTCATCGTCGATTATCCCAACCGCGAAGAGGAGTTGTTGATTCTTCGTCGAATGGGAAAGACGGGTACGAAATTGGAAGTCGACGCGGTCGCTTCGCCAGAGGACATCTTGGCAGCACGAGCGTTGCTCGACGAAATTCGCGTCGACGAAAAGGTGGAGGGCTACATCGTCGATCTGGTGATGGCGACTCGGCGTCCAAAGGCTTACGGGTTGGAATTGGATGGATTGATTCAGTTTGGTGGTTCGCCGCGAGCAACGATCAACCTGACGCTCGCTGCCAGAGCGGCCGCATTTTTAGCGGGACGAGCGTACGTGCTGCCGACCGACGTGCGTTCGATTGCGTTGGACGTATTGCGGCATCGGGTGATGATCACTTACGAAGCCGAAGCGGAAGATTTGACCAGCGAATCCATCGTGCAGCAAATTCTCGATCACATTCCGGCACCTTAAGCGATGACTCCCAGCGAAATCCTTCGCAAGATTCGTCGAATCCAAATTCGAACCAGCCACCGTGTCGACGAGATGTTGGCGGGGACATGGCATTCGGCATTCAAAGGCCGAGGCATCGAATTCGAAGAGGTTCGCCCCTACCAAGTCGGCGACGATGTTCGCACGATTGATTGGAACGTAACCGCGCGCCAAGACGCTCCCTTCGTCAAGCTGTTTCGAGAGGAACGCGAGTTGGCGGTGATGTTGATGGTGGATTGTTCGGCGTCATTGGACTTTGGAACCCAGTCGCAAACCAAACGCGAATTGGTGACGGAACTGGGAGCGACCCTGGCGATGTCGGCCATCAAAAACAACGATCGGGTTGGTTTGACACTGTTCAGCGAAGACATCGAAAAGAGTTTTCCCCCACGGCAAGGTTCACGTCATGTGCTGCGACTGATTCGCGAAATGTTGACTCATCCTTGCAGTGGATCTGGGACCGATGTTGGAGCTGCTCTGGAACACTTGCAGCGGACCGCGAAACGAAGGACGGTCGTGTTCCTGATCAGCGACTTCCAATCCAAGGACTACGAGAAATCGCTTCGCGTCGCTTCTCGAAAGCATGATTTGATTCCCGTAGTGGTCACGGACGCTCGAGAAATGGAGATGCCTGCGGTGGGTTTGGTTCCGCTTCGCGACAACGAAACCGGTGATTTAAGTTGGATCGATACTTCCAGCCGCAAGCATCGCGAATGGTATGCACAGATGGTTCAACAACGAGAGGAGCAGCGAGACGCCTTGTTTCGACGTTACCGAATGGAACCACTGCACTTAAGGACCGGAGAAGACTTGGGCGAACCTTTGCGTCGCTACTTCCATCAACGGGAGAACCGACGATGAGGATCGGAAAAGCAATGAGCCAAAGACGCCGCTCTCAAGCGATGTTGACGATTTGCAAATGGATGGCAGTCCTACTGTGCGTCGCGGCGACGACCGCTGCATACGCTGATGCGATCGTTCAGCGGCAGAGCGATGGTCCGATAGAATTCCGACTTCGTGTGTCCGATTCGGAAACGCTGATCGCAGAACCTTTGCAATTTGAATTGGAAGTCATCGTTCCAAGCGAGTTGCAAGTTGTCTTGCCCGCGCTGGACCAGTCTCTCGGCGATTGGGAAATCATCGCGAAGGAAGTTCGAGAGGACTTGCCCCACGCGGATGAGGCAGGCCCCAATTTGCGTCGATGGTGGGTGCGATTGACGCTGGAGACTCTGCAGACGGGCGAAGTGACCATTCCGAGTGTTGAAATTCAAACGCTTCCAAGGCAATTGGAGAGTCGATCCGAGAATGCCGCCATCGATTGGGAGAAAGCCGGTTCTCTGGTGACGCAGCCAATTTCCATCGATGTTGTCAGTGTCCTATCGCAAACTGCTGACCCGACAAAGCCTGAGCCGATTGTCGGTGCCATTGCGCTGCCAACCGAGGAAACGCCATCGAGTTCTTCGCTGGCTGGCGTCGTTGTCGGTGTGATCGGAGTCTTGATTGCCGGAGCATTGTTGATTCGCCGGATTCGATCTCGTGGAGAAATTTCCAACGCGGACTGGGCACGCCGACAGCTGACGGATCTGCGTTCTCAATGGCGCAAGCAACGACTCTCTCCCGACGATTGTGCACGTCAGTTGTCACCGATCTTTCGCGAATGGATTGGTTCGATGATGGGACGAGAATCGGCGGTCACGTCGGACGAAGCATCGGCTTGGCTGCGGGAAGTCGAGCCGGCGATTGATGGTGAACTACTGACGATGCTGACTCGAGCGGACGAGGTTTCGTTTGCCGGTATCTCGGCGACATCCTCGGAAGTTGATTCTTGGCTCAATCGGTCCGATGACTGGATGAAACAGCTTGAGACGTTGCAGGTTCGAATCACACAGGAGGCCAACGCATGAATTTTGCATGGCCTCACGCGTTTTGGTTGCTGGCGTTGATTCCACTGATGGCTTGGTGGATGTGGCGTCGTCGAGGCACGGCCTCTATTGCTTTCAGTTCGGTCGCCGCGGTCGATGAACTTCCGCCCAGTTTGCGGCAACGTTGGATGTGGTTGCCGAAGGCGTTGACGCTGATTGCGTTTGCATTGTTAGTGGTGGCGTTGGCACGACCACGCGAAGGACGCGAACAAACGGTTTCGCAAACCGAAGGGATCGCAATCGAAATGGTGATCGACCGTAGCGGCAGCATGCAAGCGATGGACTTCAACATTGACGGCGAGCCCGTTGACCGATTGACCGCGGTGAAGAACGTGGCCAGCAAATTCATCACCGGTGGCGAAGATTTGGAAGGGCGTTTCAGTGACTTGGTGGGGCTGATTACTTTCGCGGCGTATGCCGATGCGGAAACGCCTCCGACGCTGGATCATTCATTTGTGGTGTCACGGTTGAACCAGACTGAGATCGTCAATCGAAGAGATGAGGACGGAACCGCGATCGGAGACGCCATCGCATTGTCGGTCGAAAAACTGAACGCCTTGGATGCAAGGCAGGAAAGAAAGGTGCAGAGCAAGATCTTGATTTTGCTGACCGATGGAGAGAATACCGCCGGTGAGTTGGATCCGGTTCAGGCGGCCGAGCTGGCCGAAACAATGGGAATCAAAGTTTATGCGATTGGTGTTGGCACAAAGGGCAAGGCTCCCGTGCCCGTCCGTGACCCATTCACCGGTCGTCAGCGGCTGCATTACATGGAGGTGAACATCGACGAAGCGACACTGCAAAAGGTGGCTGAGATTACCGGCGGCAAGTATTTCCGGGCGACCGACACCGATTCGCTCGATGCAATTTATCGCGAAATCGATCAATTGGAAAAAACGGAAGTCGAAACACAGCAGTACGTCAGCTATCGAGAGTTGGCCGTTCAGCCGTGGTATTGGCGTTCGTTCACGGTTCCTCCTGTGGTTGCGATGGCGTTTGTCGTGTTGATCCTTCGTTCGCTATTGGAACACCTTTGGCTGAAGGAGTTGGTGTGAACACGTCTGACATACAGTGGGGAAATCCTGGAGCTCTGACGTGGTTGATCGTCGTTGCGGGTGTTGCGTTGCTATTCGGCTATGCCGGCATTTCGCGGCGGATCGCTTGGAGACGCTTCCTCGGAACGCGTCCGACTAACCGGTTCGCGAATCCATCGAAATGGAATCGGCCTGTTCGTGCATTCCTATTGTTGGCGGCGTTGGTGCTGATGGTCGGCACGCTGTCCGATTTGCGTTGGGGCAAGGCGTGGGAAGAAGTTCCCCAACGTGGAATCGAAGCGGTTTTTGTGCTGGATGTTTCCCGCAGCATGTTGGCGGAAGATGTTTCGCCGAACCGATTGGGACGCGCCAAGCAACAAATCAAAGACATGGTCGATGAGATGCCGGGCGACCGAGTTGGGTTGGTCGTGTTTGCTGGCGAGACTCGACAAACGCTGCCGCTGACTCGGCATGTGGAAGATTTCAAACAGACGTTGGACTCCGTTGGTCTCCACTCGGTGCGTCGAGGCGGTTCGCGTTTGGGGGATGCCATTCGAGTTGCATCCGATGCGTTCCTGGACAAAACGACCGACCATAAAGCCATGGTGATTTTGACTGATGGAGAGGACCAAGAGAGCGATCCGGTTTCCGAAGCGAAGCGGGCCCACGAAGAAAAAGGCATTCGCATTTTTACGATCGGTTTGGGCGACATGGACGAAGGCTCACGAATTCCGGATGTGGATCCTGAGCTGCCTCGTCGGCAGAGCGGACGCTATGTGAAGCACAGAGGACAAACGGTGATTTCAAAGATGAACGGTGCCATTTTGAAGGAGGTCGCCACGCAATCCGATGGAGCTTACATCCCGGCGGGAACCAAACGAGTGGATATGTCTGATGTGGTTCACGGGTACATCTCAAACGTCGACAAAACGGATTTGCAGACGGCCACAATCAATACATTCATTCCTCGCTTTCATTGGTTCTTGATCCCGACAATGCTGTTGCTGGCTTTTGAGGTTCTGCTTCGAGGCTGGCCGAACAAACAATCCGTTGCGGAGGATGAAACACCCGTTCGTTCCGCGGAACCACTTTTCCGAAATGCCGCGAAAGTGGCATTGGTTCTGCTGGCTGGAACACTGAATTGGAGTGGGACACTGCGTGCTCAGGATGCCTTGCGGTCACACGGTGGGCCGATGTCGCCTGTCGATCGCGTCGGTCGCGAGCAGTTCAACCAAGGTGTGGAACACTTTGAATCACGAGAGTTGGATGCAGCGGAACAACTCTTTGCGGAGGCGGCGAGTTCGCTCGATACGTCTCTCGCCTTGCGGGCTCGTTACAACCTTGGGAACTGTCAGTATTCACGAGCATTGGCGGGAATGCAGATTGAGCCAGCCGCTGCAAAGGAGGCATTGGATGCTGCGATCGCGAATTTTCGATCCGCGATTCAGGTGGCTCGGTCCATGGATCATGCTGCGGAATCAAGCGACGATTCGGTAGTCGACGTGGTGCGTCGAGCACGCACAAATTTGGAATTGGCGTTGCGGCTGAAGCAGGAATTGGAGCGGCAGGAGGAACAGCAATCGGGGCAGTCAGAGGACGGGGCTTCAGAAGAGGAATCCAAGCCCTCTGAAGAAAACTCGTCGGAAGATCAGCAGGATCAAAACGGAGAAGATCAATCGGCCTCGGGCGACCAAAACGAAAGTGAATCCCCGAGCGACGGAGGCGAGTCACAAGAGAGTGATTCGCAGGAGTCTTCCGCCGGTGAGAAGCAGGAAGATGAGCAACAGGGTGGCGAGGACGGCAACGAAAGTGAGTCAGAAGAGTCTGGACAAAATTCCGCCCAGTCCGGAACTGACTCAAATCAAATGCCGGAACAGGATTCACCGCAGGATGGGGCGGATGATGCCGAATCATCCGCCGACGAATCCACCGGAGCGGCTCCTGAGGGACAGTTGCAATCTCAATCGGAAGGAAGCGACGAATCCGAAATCCAGGAAGGCGAAGGCGGTGCGATGACACAACAAATGATGCCGCAATCCATGACTCGCGAGGAGGCTTTGAAGATGCTTCAAGCCGTTCGCGACCGAGACATGCTGCGACGTTTCGGAAGAGAACAACGAGAACGATCACGTCAAATTCCAGTGGAAAGAGATTGGTGAGGTCGATCATGAAATCCATTGAATGTGCAAATTGGAAGCGGCAATGCGCGAGCCCCGCCATTCGACTGCTCGTCGTGTTGATGTGCTGCGGGTTATTTACGTGCGCTGGCATAGCAAACGCGGCCGACGTGACGGCGAAGTTGTCGTCCAAGGAGGCGTATGTGGGTGCCTCATTGACTTTGCAAATCCAAATTCAAAACGCAGAAGAGTATGAGCTCCCAGAGTTGCCAACTGTCAAAGGTGTCGAAATTGTTCGCGAAGGGGCACCTCAACAGAGCCGGAGAGTCGCGGTCGTCATTGGCCGAATGTTGCAGGAACAGAGCATCACGTTTTTGTACCGCGTGACTCCGACCGAAGTGGGGACCTTTGAAATACCAGCGATGAATATTCGGGCCGACGGTGATGTGTTTCGGACCGAACCGATGACCTTTGTTGCAACGGCGAGCGAAACCGGCGATCTGCTATTTGTGGAAATCGAAGGCGAAGAAAGCTCGGTGTACGTTGGTGAGCCAATTCGATTGACATTGAAGATTTGGCTTCGTCCGTATCGGATGGCGGACCAAGAATTGACGCTATCGGAAGGCGACATGTGGTCGATGCGTTCTTCTCAGACCGAGTGGGGCGAATTCACGAAGGCGTTGGAGGACATGCGTGCACAAAACCAGCGTCCTGGAGGACGGTCGGTTCTGCGTGAGGATCAAAACGGTCAATCTCGTGAATACTATCTGTACGAGATCGACGCCGAGATTTATCCCAAGAAGCCTGGCAAGGTTGACGCCGGCGGTGTGGAAATCGTCTTCAACTATCCGACCGAAATTGGTCCGGCATCGAGGCGAGATCCGTTCGGCATGGGATCGATGTTTGATGACGATTTCTTTCGCTCTCCATTTGGGCGACCACGGTTTGCTGTGAAGAAGTCTCGGCCGATACGAGCGAAGGCTGAGATCGATGCAATCGAAGTGCTGCCCATTCCCACCGAAGGTCGACCGGATGGATACAACGGTGCGGTAGGCGAATACACCATCGTCACTCAGGCGACCCCGCAGTCGGTTGAAGCCGGTGACGCGGTCAAGTTGAAGATTGGAATCACTGGCGACGGGCCGATGGAATTGGTGCGATGCCCTCCGTTGTCGACCATGCCGGAGTTGACCGCTGATTTCAAAGTCTCTGATCAACCGCTGCCCGGTTTCGTCCAAGACAACATGAAGGTGTTCGCTCCGACGATTCGTCCCAAAAACGAAGGTGTGACTGAGATTCCGTCGATTGAATTTCATTTCTTCAATCCGAAAACGGAATCGTTTGAAGTCGCGAAGAGTGAACCAATTCCCTTGCGTGTCAAACCGTCGGAGACTCTGAAGCTGGGTTCCATCGTTTCTAATGGAAACCGATCGGCGGACTCCGATTCGGTCAGCGGAGCAGGGCAGGGCGGCGAAAATGCAGGGGAGGTCTGGGCGACTTCACTCTGGCAAAACCACACGTCGGCGGATGCACTTGAAAACGTGCCAGTTCGCAAAAAGCAGATGCAAGGTTGGTCACTGATCGTGTTTCCGGGTTTGGTCTGGTTCAGTCTTGTCGTTTGGCAGAACCGAAATCGCTGGATGACCTGGATGCCCGAATGGAAGTCACCGGGCGAGCGTGCCAGGCAAGAGATGGAACTGGCCGAGGATTTACCGGCGATTGGGCAAGCCATGGCTGCGTATCTGCTGCGACAGTTCGGGACCGATCGTGAATCATCGAACTGGATGTCTGGGGTCGGTGGTGTGCGAGCGACGGGAGGTTATGGATTGGCCGCTGAGGTCGAGTCATTTATCGAACGTTGTCAGCGTGAAGAATCGGTGGTTCCGTCGGAAGCGACGGTCGCCGCGGAGCCAATGCGGTCTCGCGGTGTGGCATTGATTGAACAACTAGAAAGCTTTCGCGAGCAACAACGCCCCTCGCGAAGTTCACGTACGAAACCTGCCTCTGTTTTGCATTCACGAAGTGTGGCCAGAACACTGGGGTGGATGATCGTCGGCTGGACGTTGGCGAGTGGTGGCGTCTTCCGTGATTCCATGTTGAAGTCGTTCGCGATGGAGATTGCTCCGGCGAATAGAGGCAATGCAGTTGAGCCACTCGACGGCGTGACCTTGGATCAGACATCGATGTCTGTGTTGTTCCAAGAAGCCAACCAAGCCTACGAGCGTGGAATGTCGATGCTGGAAATGGAAGACTCTCGTGACGCATCGACGAAGGATCTGGCTAGCGATTTGCAGTCAGGACGTGTGGATGCGAAAGCGGATTTTGCGTTGGCGGCAACCCGATATCAGACGCTGGTGGACGCGGGAGTCGAGAATCCTTGGTTGTATTCAAACTTAGGAAATGCCTGTCTGCAGTCCGGCCAAATTGGAAGAGCGATTGCAGCTTACGAAAATGCGTTGAAGTGGAATCCGGAAAACGATTCGCTTCGCACGCGATTGTGGTTGGCTCGCGATCAAGTCGAAGAGTCCAGCGATCATGACCTGTCGTGGGAATTGTGGACCCAAAGAGCGATCTCGCCGGTTCTTTTCAGACACTGGGGATCAAGCCAACTGCGCTGGACAGTGATCGCTTTGGCTGTTGTCTTTTGGGTTTTGCTGATTTCACTTCGGATCGGGCAAATCGCACCTGAAACACGTCGTGTGGCACGTTCAATGGCTTCTTTGCTTGTGGTGGTTGCCGTGGGCGGAAGTGTGGTTTGGTGGTTGGCGACATCAGCGGTTTCAAGACCATCCGCCGGTTATATTGTCGCTGATCAGGTCACCGTTCGGACCGGCGATGCTGATTCGTTTCCTCCTCTCATCGAGTGGAGCAATGCGGATGGGAAGCAAGTGGAAGTTGTTCAATCACGCGGTCAGTGGATGCTTGTCCGCACCGCGTCCGCGGAAGGTTGGGTGCCTCGCGGCAAAATCCAGACCATCAAAAACGGCGGACGCGAGATCTTGCTTCCACCAAATATCGACTCCGCTGGGTAGCCCAAAGCACAGACGGCAATGATTTTGAAGTCTTGGGGGAAACGGAATCTATGCAATCAATGGAGACGAATTGATTCTATGTCTATCTTTACCGCCAGAGACGCCTGCTCTTTAAAAGCTTGAATCGTCACGAGATGGTGCCGTATTTTGTTGACTCTCAAAGATTCCAATTGAGGAACGTTGGCAATGCCGAGCACCAGGTTGGCTATATTGCTGGATGCAGTTTTGTTTCTTTTTAGATGAGGAGATCTGAATGTCACGCGGGCGGTTGCGTTTTCGATATGGAGTCGTTGTTGTTGCCTCGATCTTACTAGGTATAGGGCACAATGCTTCTTGCTTGGTCGCCGATGAGCCCGACACGTTGTTCTTTGATGGGTTCGAAGGAAAGGTCGATGATCTTTGGGACCCACTGCGACCCGATCCCGATCGTATGTCGCTCACCAGTCATCCTGGCAAACTCACGTTGAAAACGCATTTTGGTGGTCTCGGTGGCAACGCGCTGACGCGTCGAATGCCACTGACACGGAATCTGTATTTGGTGCCCAACCCCGTCGAAGGTGACGACGACTTTGTTGTCACGACCTGTGTCGAGTCCTTTCGGCCAGTCAAGAATTATCAGCAAGCTGGATTGATGATTTATGACGATGACGACAACTATCTCAAATTCGACTATGAGCACAGTGGGCGGCATGCTGGGTTTAAGCACATGCGAGAGAAGGACACGTATCGTCTGGTTGACACCGATGAATTCATGGAGCCTGCCGACCAGCTTTGGTTGCGTGTGATCAAACGTGGAAACGTCTATGAGCGAGCGTATAGCACCGATGGCGAAAAATATAAAGTCATCGGCGAAGCAGTTTGGGGCGATGGCAGCCCTCAGCAAATTGGGATCATGGCTTGCAACGGATCGCTGCGGGACCATGAAATTGAGGCCCAGTTTGACTTCTTCCAAATTCGAAAACTGACAGCCGATGAACGCCAGGACCCTGTTTATTTGCAACGCCAAGAACTTGCCGGCGCATGGGATGTCGTTTCAACGAAAGTGAACGGCCAAGATTTAGTTGAAGGGCCGATCACAGAGTTCAACTTCGATGGCGGCAACGTTTCATTTGTTACTCAGGGTGAACTCACGGAGGTCGACTACATCCTGAACGTCGAATCCGATCCGAAAGGATTCACTCTGTCGTCATTGACGAGGGACGCGCAGGATCCTGTCAACGGAATCTACTCCATCGACGACGATCAATTGATCCTGTGCTTGTCGCTGCCACCCGGCGCACCCGCACCGAAGAAACTCGAATCACTGGAGAACGACGGAAGCATCCTGCTAACCCTTAAACGCTCCCGCTAAACAGTCGCCTAGCACCTTTTAAGCGATGGCTCTTTTATGTGAGGGTGCCGATGATTTCGGTGAGGGTGGAGGCGTTGAGCTCGTCGAGGGCGGCGGGCAGTTGGTCGATCAGCCGCATAGAGACCGTGGGGTCGTAGTAGTTCGCCGTGCCAATTTGCACGGCGGAGGCGCCGGTGACAAGGAACTGCATCACGTCATCAATGTTGGCGACGCCACCAATTCCGATGATCGGAATGTCGACGGCTTGGCGGACTTGATGCACACACCGCAACGCGATGGGTTTGATCGCGGGGCCACTGAGTCCGCCCATGCCGTTGCCAAGTATGGGGCGACGTTTCTTCCAGTCGACCGCCATGCCGAGGACTGTGTTGATCAGGCAGACCGCGTCAGCGCCTCCGTCGGCTGCGCCTTGAGCGATGTCGGCAATGCGAGTCACGTTGGGTGTGAGTTTGGCGAGGATCGGCACGTCGCAGGCATTGCGTGCCGAGGCGACGACTTCGCGGCATGATTCGGCGTTGGTGCCAAAGTCAATTCCGCCGCTGACGTTCGGGCAGGACAGATTCAGTTCGATCGCTGACATGCCATCGCACTGGCCGACTCGGCGAGCGAGCTCGGTGAAGTCTTCGACCGTTCGCCCGGCAACGCTGACGATGATGGGCGTTCCGAGACCAGCCAGGTACGGAAGGTGGTGTTCGAGGAAGGCGTCCACGCCATCGTTATCGAGCCCGATCGCATTGAGCAGACCAGCCGAGGTTTCGACGGTTCGCCAAGGTGCGTTTCCGATGCGTGGTTCGGCGGTGATGGTTTTGGGCAAGATCCCGCCGAGACGAGGGAGGTCAACGATGCCTTCCATTTCACGCGCGTAGCCAAAGGTGCCCGACGCCACCAAGATTGGATTGGGGAGCGTTAGGCGACCGAGTTTAGTTTGCAGGTCAATTTGCGTGGTGGTCATGAGGGATCAGGAGGTGAGCAGTCGGTGGTGAATTTGGTGAAGAAGTCGCTGGGCGACGTGTTCTTTGGTTCCGCGAATGTGTTCGATCACGTCTCCGGACGGATCCAACAGTTCAACTTGATTTTCGCTGGAGTTGATCGCTTCAGGACCGTTGCTGACCATCAGATCGCAGTGCTTGCGTTCCAGTTTGACGGTGGCTCGAAAGCGGCGATCGTCGGTTTCCAATGCAAAACCGACGACCCATTGATCCTGACGTTTGCTCTGGCCAAGGGTGGCGATGACATCGGGTGTTTCAATCAATTCCAACTGAAGCGGTTCGCCCGTTTTAGATAGTTTTTGAGTCGAGACATGTCGAGGCATGTAGTCGCAGGGTGCCGCCGCGCCGATGGCGCCGTCGCAGTCTTGAAAGGCTTCGCCAGCAGCTTGCAACATCTCTTGCGTGGTTAGCACGTTGATCAGTTTCACGCCGTCGGGATAGTCGACCGAGACTGGTCCCGAAACCATGACGACATCATGTCCGAGTGCCAATGCGGCACCGGCGAGTGCGGCGCCCATTCGGCCGCTCGACGCGTTGGTGAGATAACGAACCGGGTCGAGGTACTGCCGAGTCGGTCCAGATGTGATCAAGATGCGACGACGGGGAGAAGTGGAGGCATCTGTCACGGAGAGCGGCCCAGTTCGAGCTGAACGGATTGAATCAAGGTTTGCAGTCGTTGTCCGGTCAGCCCCATTTTCGCGGCCGCCAAAGCAAACAGTCTCTTTTCGGCTTCGACGAATTGCCCGTCGGCGGCCATCATGCGGATCAAATCTTTGAGCAATGACTCGCGGACATCGGGCTCGGTGGGCAAGTGCAGTTTGGCGCTGTCACTGATGCCGAACGCGAGAGCAGCCTCAAGCTCCGATTCGTGCAAACCAAGTTCTTCGCAACGCTCAGCGATCAAGTGGACTTCGCGGTGGCTGAGCGATCCGTCGGCGAACGCCATCACGACCAAATTGCGAAGGTGCTGTTTGCGCTGGTTCGAGATTCGATCGTGATCAGACGCGATTTCTTTCGCGGTTTTGGATTCTTCAGGATCGGGGGCGGGCGATGAATCGCTCATCGTTCGATCTCATATTCGGTGATCTTGCGATACGCGGTCGCTCGGCTGATCCCAAGCAATTTCGCCGCTTCGGGCACGCTACCGTCGCACCGATTGAGTGCTTTTTCGATCAATCGTTTTTCCCAGACATCGATTCGAAGCGTGTCGATCTGAGTCAGCCCAGCGTCACGGAGGCCAAGGTCGTCTTCTTGGATCATGGGCTCATCCGCCATCACCACCGCACTGTCGATGACGTTGCGCAGTTGGCGAACGTTGCCCGGCCAAGCGTAGTTCCGCATCCGCTCGCGAGCAGGATCACTGAGCGACAGCTTGGGCCGACCATGTTGACGAAGAAAATGGTCCAGGAAGTGATCGATCAAGATGTCGATGTCTTCGCCGCGTTCGCGAAGGGGCGGCACAACGAGTTCGAACACGCTGAGTCGATAGTAGAGGTCTTCGCGAAAACGGCCGTCGCGGACGAATTCGGTGAGGTCTCGGTTGGTGGCGGCGATCACGCGAACATCGACGCTGACTTGTTTGGTGGCTCCCACTGGAAGGAACGGGTGACCTTCCAGGATCCGCAGCAGTTTGGCTTGTCCTTCTAGGCTCAACTCACCGATCTCGTCCAGGAACAACGTGCCCTCATTGGCTTGTTGAAACAAACCGTCGTGGTCGTTGTCGGCACCGGTGAACGATCCTTTCTTGTGACCGAACAACTGGCTTTCCAGAAGGTCACGAGGAATCGCGGCACAGTTGACCGTCAACATGGGGCGATCAGTTCGAGTCGATGAACGATGGACGGCACGGGCGACTAACTCCTTGCCTGAACCGCTCTCACCGCGAACCAGCACCGAACCGTTGGCGGCACCGACGCGAGAGATTCGTTCTTTGAGTCGCAACATGGATTTGCTGCTGCCAATCAATTCGCCTTGGTCGGCATTTCGATCAGCGATGCGTTGGTTTTCCAATCGCAGATTTTCAGTCAGCGTTGATTGGGCGATTCCTTTTGTCAGCAGGCTGCCGGCACCGACCGTCAAGTCGACCAGTCGTTCATCGTAGGCAGCACCACTGCGGTGCAAAACCAGCACACCGAGGGAGGTTTCGCCATCGAGGATCGGAACCATCATGCAGGCGTCTTTGCCTGATTTACCGTTGTTGTCTGGATGGTCGCTGATGTAGGGCTTTTGTTCGTTGCTGACGTGACGCAGGCGGCCGCGATCGAATTTGATCGGTTGCGAATCCTTGGGGAATTGGCGTCGGATTTTCCAGCGGCCATCGCCCAAATCAGCGACCAGTGTCACGGTTTCCGACGCAGTGCGATCCAGCAACAACTCGAGAGTCGTGTTGATGACTTCGTCGGCGCGTTTGCCACCCAGCAGCGAAAGGCTGAGTTGATACAAGTCCAACAAGTCATCCGGATGATCGACCAGTTGGCCTGGCTCGCGGATACGATCTGGCTGACGAGTTCGATAGGACTCAAGTTCTTCGTAAACGGTTTGCGACAGCGCGTCTTCGTTGAGCGAGTCTTCGTCGAGGTTGATCATTTGCATGATCGTTTTCCCGATGACGACTTGCGTGTCGTTGTTCAGTCGAGCGGTGCTGACTTTCTTTCCGTTGACGAGCGTCCCGTTGCGGCTTTCAGTGTCGCGAAGTTGCCAGTTGTGGTCTTCGTAATAAATGACCGCGTGGAATCGACTGCTATTGGGATCCGTCAGCATGATCTCGCAGCCCGCAGCGCGTCCGATGTGCATCGGGCGTTCTGGATCCAAAGGGAATTGCGTTCCCTTTTCGTTGCCGTCTTGAATGGCGAGGTAGGCGACCATCAATTCAAGCCGTGTGAAAGTTGGTGGATGGATCGGATGAGTTGTGTGCGGACAACGCGGCAGCAAGTTGTTTGAGTGCAATCGGCGTTGGTTGGCCGGTCAGCCCGACTTGTTCCCACCATCGTTCGACGATGGGAGCTTTGGCGGAAGGAAGTTCGGGTTGCCACATCGACAACGCTTTCGCCAACGGAAAGCGATTGTTGGGGATCATGCCAGCATCGGCCGCCTTGGAAAGAATCAAAGGAACGATCGCCGTCGTCCAAGGAAGCTCGGACGATGTTCCAGCTTCGCCGGTTGCTGTGTCACCGCTTGTCCGAGTCCCACTGCTGCTGTTGTGCGTTCGTGTGTGCGAGCTGATGGCCATGCAGGTGAGTTGGTAAACCAAACGCAACCACTCGGGGACATCGGGATCCATGTCGGTCAGGACCGCTTCGATCCACACGCTGGCTTGTTGTGAACTGGCACCCGCGGCTCCGTTAGCGATGGGTTGCACGGCATGAACGCTGACTCGCGATGGCCACCAGTCGGTCGGCGGGCTGCCGTTCCAAATCGCTTTGCCGACGGAGCGAACCAGTCCGGGGCCGTAGGACTCGTAAGCCTGTTTGAGCGGAGCGTAGCGCAGACGAAGCTGGTCGGCCAATCTTGGTGATCGTGTCGTGAACGCTCGCCGGCATGTTTCCAAACTGCGATGAATTGCCATCGCCGTTTGATCGGATTGCAGATCGGAATGGCCGCCGCGAATCAAGGCGATTTCGCAAAGTGCGGGCGAGAGTTCCACGTCGTTGTCTTGGGCGATGGCTTCATCGATCAGGTGTTCCCAAATGACCGCGGGATCGATGGACGCGTTGATCAATCGGGTGCAGACGTCCTGGACCGCGGGCTGGATCGCCTTCTGCAGCGATGCGTCCTTTAGGTCTCGTTGCCAACTGATCCACTGGACCATTCGCAGGAGACTGAGGGTGGTGGAGGGGATCCACTGCAATTTCACGGTTTCAATCCTCTTTGAGGTGTTCCGCGATCCATCGTTCCAATTCCTCAATGTCCACCGCGGGAACCTTTGACAGGTCGGGACGCAACTTCACCGCGTCACGAATGTAGACGTGTTGAATTTCGGACTGAGACTTCGTCGTGTTCCAGTGAAGCAGGACTCGAATGCAACGCGGCAGTGAGCCTTCGACGGAGACTTCGTACCCGCACAGCAACGGAACTTCGAGCCACCCGAGCTGACGAGCCGCGAGGGCAGGGAACTCGCTGTGCAAGTCTTTCGTGACTGTGAATGTTGCGCTGGCCAAGTCGGCGGAGTCGATTTCGTTGCGGCGGATCATCAGCGCCAGCAACTGCGTCGTTGCTTTGAGAATCTCTTCGCGGTCATCCTGCTCGACGGTGGTGGCCCCGCGAACTCCCCGGCACATGGTCATTTGGTTGCAAATCCTGTTTTGAGACGAGCCTCTTTGTTCTGGTTACCATAGTCGTAATCTCAATTTGCGACTACTGGGGATCTTGTGCTTTCAGCTGGCGTGCGATCGTTGCGGAGCGATCTGCAAGAGTTTCACGGAGCAAAATGCGAGGTGCCAGGCACCGTGTAGCCGACAGAGGCTCTCCGTCGGCTTGGGCGCAACCGATCGGGGGCAGTGGTGGGGGTTTTCTGCGGGGAATGAGTTGATGAGCCATCGGGGGATTGGTGCGTTTCAGGTGTGGTTTGCCGACTGAGAGGCCTCAGTCGGCTACGGGTGCTGGATCGGAATAGGACGGTGCTAGGCACCATGTAGCCGACGGAGGCCCTCCGTCGGCTTGAACGCAACTGATTGCGGCCAGCGGTGGGGAGTTCCTGCCGGGAATGAGGTGATGAGCCTTCGGGGGATTGGTGCGTTTCGGGTGTGGTTTGCCGACTGAGAAGCCTCAGTCGGCTACGGGTGCTGGATCGGGATTGAAAGGTGCTAGGCACCATGTAGCCGACGGAGGCCTCTCCATCGGCTTGAGCGCAATCAATCGCAGTTGGGTTGGGGCTTTGCTGCGAGGAACGAAGCGATGAGCCTTCAGGTGTCGGGTGCGGTTGCCGACTGAGGGGCCTCAGTCGGCTACGGGTGTTTGGCGGGTTCGCATGACTTGCGAGTGGTTTCGCGGTAAGTTGTGGAAAACCATTTCGCGAGGTTCGCTCGCTACCACGTTTCACAGGCAAACATTGTGTTTACAAAAACGACACGGAAGTCATCGCCGGCAGCGAGACACTTTTTCACGCGGGCGAGTGACAACCGTTTTCGACCATTGTTTTGCGTTCTGCTGGGCGCGGTTTTGCTGGGCGCCAGTGGATGCGGTGGATCCACCACACCCGTCGAACCACCGGTGATCGAGGATTACATCCCTACTGGCGAGGTCACGCTCGAATTCGTGATCGACGAAGATACGACGAAGTCCTATGTCGTGGACAATGTCGCCGAAGGATCCACTTTGGAAGCTTTGATGGGCAACCTAAGTGCGCCGAAGATGGAGATCGGCGGAGAGGGAACGACCGCGTTTGTCAATTCAATTGAAGGAGTCAGCACCAATGCGACTCACGGGTGGACCTACACGGTCGACGGCGAATTCGCGACGAAGGGGATCGGCACGATGGAGTTGAATCCGCCGACCACAATCGTCTGGAAGTACACGACCTTCGAAGAGGCGATGGCCGAGAAAGAGTGATCGGCGTTTGAAAGGTCGGCCAACGCACCGTAGGCCATGTCTTACATGGCGGTGCTAGTTGGTTGATCCAGAGCGAGAGTTTGTCGCGAAGTTGAATGTCGCGGCGGTGGTGCATCGATCAGCGGAGGCCATTGCCAGGCACGGCCTGGCCTACGGTTTTGCTCGACCTCCCCCAAAACTTCGTTTCGGGAGAGGTTCTCAATTGCAGAAACCCGCCAAAACGCATCGCCGGCAAACTGCACTGCCTCCCGGAGGGAAGAGTGAATCAGTTGGGCTCTTCCCCGGTGAGGAAGAGGTTGAATAAACGTCCTGCCAAGATCAGCGTTGGACGCGGGCGTTGCCCTTCCAGATGCTCCAGACTTGGTCTTCGTCGGCGGGTTGGCCGTAGTCGGTGTAGAGCGTTGCGGTCAAAGCACCGGTTGCCCAGCCGAACTGCGAGCTCTTCTCGGCGTCCCAGCCTTGCAGCACGCCGTAAAGCAAGCCGCCGACGAATCCGTCACCGCCGCCGATGCGATCGATCACGCCGATTTCGCGTGGTTCGATGACAGCGAACTCGGTGCCGTGAGAAACGATCGCGCCCCAGTGATGCAGGTTGGCGCTCTCGACTTCACGCAGCGTGGTCGCGAACAGAGTCGTGTCGGCGTATTCCTTTTTGACCCGATTGATCATTTCCTTGAAGCCATCGATCTTCGCGGAGATGTCACTGCCGCCAGCTTCGGGGCCTTCGACACCCAAGCAAAGTTGGAAGTCTTCTTCGTTGCCGATCAGGATGTCGGACAGGCTGGCGATCTCTTTGAACTGAGCCGCCAGTTTTTCTTCGCGGCCTTTCCAGAACGAAGCCCGGTGGTTTAGGTCGAACGAGATTCGCGAGCCATGTTTCTTGGCCGCACGAGCGATCTCCAAGCAGAACTCGCTGGTCTCTTCCGAGAGAGCAGCGATCAGGCCGGACAGGTGAACGATCTTGGCGCCTTCGGTTCCGAAGATGCGATCAAGGTCGAAGTCTTTGACGTTCAGTTGTCGGCCGACTTCACCAGCGCGGTCGTTTTGCACGCGAGGCCCGCGCGAACCCCAGCCGCTGTCGGCCATGTTGATTTGGTGACGCACGCCCCAAGGGTTGTCTTGAACGAATTCAGGACCTTCGTAGTCCATGTGACGGCCGGCCAAGTCATCTTTGATGAACCGGGCGACGGGGCTGTCTTTGACAAACGCGGTCAAGATTTTGACGGGCAATCCCAAGAACGACGAGATGCTGCCGACGTTCGATTCCGCGCTGGTGGCTTGCATCTTGAACGTGTCGCTGCAGTGGAACGGTTGGTGGTCCACTGGCGTGAGGCGAATTCCCATGCTGGTGGGAATGACCATGGCGTATTTGGCGTCGCTGCGTAGTTCAATCATGGGACAGTGTGGATGGGGAAAGTTGGGATGAAGGGGAATGGGCGGCAGTCAGCGAGTCATTTCACGAATGGCTCGCTGCGAGATAGGTTCTCAGATGAAGAGCAGTGAAGCGGATTCACCCAGAGGTCTGCGCTGCCTTGCTTACGCTGCGGGTTATGAATCGTGAGCGAATCAGGAAACTCGTTCGAAGCAGGGTTAGATCGTGACGGATGCGAATCCGCCGTCGATGGCGATGTTTTGCCCGGTCACAAACGAAGACGCTTTTCGCGAAGCCAACCAGATGGCGGCACCGGCGAGTTCTTCTGGTTTTCCAAAGCGAGCCATCGGGGTGTGCCCGATGATTTGGCCACCACGTTCAGTGTACGAGCCGTCGTCGTTGTAGAGCAGTTTGCGGTTTTGTTCGGCGGGGAAGAAGCCGGGGCTGATCGCGTTGACTCGCACGCCGGTGGTCGCCCATTCGCGAGCCAGCCACAAGGTCAGGTTGATCACCGCGGCTTTGGCGGCCGAGTAAGCCACGACGCGAGACAGCGGGATGATGCCTGACATCGAGGCGATGTTGATGATGCTGCCGACGCCGGCTTCGATCATCGCGGGCGCGAACACTTGGCTGGGCAACAAAGCTCCGCCGACCAGGTTCAGGTCGAACACGTGTTGCCAGGCTTCGCGAGGCAATCCGCAGACATCGCCGCCAGGTGGAATCGTCGCGTCGGGATGGTTTCCGCCCGCCGCGTTGACCAGGATCGTTGGCGTTCCGGCCCAAGCCGTGATGGCGTCGCGAGCTTCGGCCAAGGAGTCCGCTTGCATCCCGTCGACGGCGAAGAATTTGGCTTCGCCACCGCCCGAGGTGATCGCTTTGACTTTCGCTTCGCCGCGTTCCGCGTTGCGTCCCAAGACTGCCGTGCGAGCCCCGGCCGATCCGAGTGCCTGGGCCATGTGGCCGCCGAGCTCGCCTGTGCCGCCGATCACGACCGCGACATCATCGTTCAATTCAAAAAGAGTATTCATAGTGGCGGTACTTTACTCGCAACGCGACGCAGAGAACAGCACGCGAAACAGGGAAGTTTTGCCCATCGGATGACGCAGGGTCTATGGAGGGCGTGGAGCTTTTTTGATTCCGCTTTTCGGCAGATTTCCACATGGCGTACCTCTCCCGAAACGAAGTGTCGGGAGAGGTCGAGCGACGCCGTTCAGGCGTACGCGAGGGTGAGGGCCGTGCATGTGAAACGGCGCGGACAGCCCTCCCCGGAATTCTCGCTGAACGCTCGCATTCCGACCCTCCCCAACTGCGTTCAGGAGGGTGAATTCAAACTTGCGAGCACTGCGCTTGTAAAACTGCACGACCTCCTATGGAGGAGCGGGGCAGATTCTTGCCCGCCTCAGGCTTGTTTTCGCCAGTCCACCAGGTGAACTTCGACACTGCGATAACCGTTGAACTCGTTGATGACGGGCCGGTAAGCGATCTCGATCGGGCCGTTGTGCTGGTTCAGCGCTTCGCACCAATCCGCCGCACCGAAGGCGACGCCGCGAATCACGCGTTCGCCTTGTTTCAAACGCACGGATAGGTGGTTTTCGCCCTTGCCCATCTTTTTGGCTGGTTCGTTGAGCTGAATGTCGCGGCCCATCAACACGGGACGCGGGTTGCCGGCGCCGAACGGAGCCATCGTTTCGATCTGCTTCATCGTTTGCAGGTTCAGTTGGCCGAGCGGAGCTTCCGCATCGATTTGAATCGCCGGAGCCAATTCTTGCTCGGACCACTGCTTCGAAACCGCTTCGCAGAAGTCACCACGGAAGGCTTCGATGTCCGATTCGCGAATCGTCAGTCCGCCCGCGGCTGGGTGACCGCCGTAGCGAACGAGTCGGTCCTCGCAATCTCGCAGGGCTTCGTAAAGGTTGATGCCGGTCCCGCCGACGCGTCCCGATCCGGTCGCGTCGACTTTGCCTGCGGTGTCGAGCGAGAGAATGATCACGGGTTTGGCGTATTTCTCTGCCAATCGCCCGGCAACGACTCCGATGACTCCGGTGTGCCAGCCGACTCCGGCCAGGACCAATGCGGGATCGTTTTCGGGATCGAAGTCTGCTTTGGCTTGTTTTTGGGCGGCCAGTTGAACGCTTCGTTGCAGCGTGTCTCGGGTTCCGTTGAGCTGGTCGATGTACTGGGCCAACGCCACGGCTCGGTCGCCGGCTTCGATCGTCAGCAACTCGATGCCCAGTTGGGCTTGTCCAAGTCGCCCAGCGGCGTTCAGCCGGGGAGCCAGCCCGAAGGAGATGTTTTCGGTGGTCAATTCGCTGGCTTGGTCGAGTTTGGTCAGCTTCATCAGTTCCCACAAACCCGGCAGCGGTTCGGTCTGCATCACTCGCAGGCCGTGATTGACCAGCACGCGGTTTTCGTCGAGCAGCGGGACCACGTCGGCGATGGTTCCGATGGCGGCCAGCGAAAGCGATTGCATCAAGAATCGCTTCATCGGTGGCGTGACTTTTTTCTGCCCGCATTTGGCTTGGCACAGCGACCAGGCGAGTTTGAAGGCGACGCCGGCACCGCAGAGTTCGCCAAACGGGTAAGCCGTTCCGGGCAGTCGTGGGTGGACGATGATGTCGGCGTCGGGCAGTTCGTCGCCGATTTGGTGGTGATCGGTGACGATCAGCGTCACGCCAAGCTCGCGACAAAGTTTGGCGCACTCGAGGCTGGCGATGCCGCAATCGACCGAGATGATCATTTGCTTGCCGCGAGCGACCAGTTTGCGGATCGAGTCCTCGTTCAGGCCGTAGCCTTCCTCGAGCCGGTTGGGCACGTGGTAGCTGACCTCGGCCCCGATCAATCGCAGGCAATTGACCAGGATCGCGGACCCGGTCATGCCGTCGGCGTCGTAATCGCCGTAGATGACGATCGGCGTCTTGGCTTCTGCGGCCGCCAGGATTTTTTCGGTCGCGGCAGGCACACCGGGCAGCAACTGCGGGTCACGCAGGCTGGTCAGTTTGGTGTCCAAGAACGTGGCGGCGTCTTCTTGCGAATAAACGCCGCGACTGACCAGCAACTGAGCGACGACGGGAGGCAGTCCCGTGGTGCGGATCAGTTGTTCGACCAACGGAGCATCGTGCGGAGTGATCCGCCATTCCCGCTTCGTCCCGGAATCAACAAGCTGGTTGGTATCGGAAATCGAGCTGGAATCGGTACTCAAATCGACCGTCGTCCTTGAATAGAGTCGGCGCTGAGAAGCTTACTTTTTCTTTTCAGCGTGCCAGGTGTGCTTGCGCAGGTTGGGGTTGTACTTCTTCAAACGAAGCTTTTCCCCACCAGGCTTTTTGCGGAGGGTGTAGTTGTACTGTCCGGTTTCTTCGCAGACCAGGAAAATGGTTTCTGCTTTTTTCTTGCTCTTGGACATCAGACGTGCCGGCGTGGTTTGTCAGGGAAATGAAATTTTCGAGCCCCAGAGTATGACTAGCCAGGTGTGATTTTGGCAAGTCGTACTTTTTTGGGGCGAATCAGGGGTGTGATTGTCGCCCATCGACTCCGCTCGATGGAGAAAGGGCCGAGATCCGGCGACCCTCAACCTAAACCGGAGTGTCAGCCATCGGGGCTGACCCAATGAAGAAACTGGCCCTCGCAAAGGTTTGCCTTTTCAGGGTTTTCTTCGATGTACCGACGCAGATATTCGTATTGCTCACCTGATCGAACAAGATGATCGAAGGCATCGGATTGCCAGAGCTTTCCGCGTCGTTCCAACGCAGCGTTGATTTTCTTGGCGGTGAAATGAAGCCACGAGAAGCACTGTTTCGACATTGAGTCAGGATCAGCGAACGACGCCAGTAGATGCACGTGATTGGGCATGACGACGAAATCACCGAGTCGATAGCGAATTCCGTCGAAATGGTGCAATGCATCGGCGACAATGCGAGCGATCTCAGGACGTCTCAAGACACACGCACCGTGACAATCATCAAGAAAACGTTCGTGCGTCTGCCTGAATTGTCTCTGGAACGTGTCTTTGAGTTTTTGTTCCAGGGAGTGGGCAATCGATTTCCAGTTCAGCGTTGTGGCCTCGGGGTGGCCTGCTCGATGCAGCCAGTCGATCCGTTCACGATCCCATCGATCGATTACTACCGCGGGGATGGAATCGGCCAGTCGAAAGGTGATGAACACGATTGCTCCCGCTTGCGACCAGTGCGGTTTGCAGCGTTCCTGGATAGAGAACTCGGCTGATGGGTCAAACGGTTCGCCTAACATGCTGTCGTTGTATGTTCGGGTGGCTCCATTGGACGGAGCCAATGGGCGACTGTTGGTGCGAAGCATATGACTCCATCGGGCGGAGCCGATGGGCGACAGTCAATCACATTTCCTCGTCGACAAATTCTCCGTCGGCTCGGTGGCCGAGGTAGGTGAAGATTTGCGGGTCAGTATTTTGTGAAAGAAACCGGACGGAGCCGTCTGCGAAACCGAAGTTGCCACCGCCGGGGTGTTCACTGGCGAAGCCGCCGACGAACTCGGGCGGATTCTCGTCGATGGCCGCGTTGCCCATCATTCGAATCCCGCCGCCAACCATTGTGCCGGTGTTTCGTAGCGTGCTTCGGGTCCCAGACACCCAACCAAGTGATTGGAGGGTCGGAATCATTTCACCGATCAGGATCGTGTGGCTGCTGCCGTCGTAAATGTCGCTGTATCGAACCTCGCTGTTGAGAAACAGCAGTCCGTTGTTGTCTTCGTCGATTGGAGCTTCCACGTCGTGATGGCAGCCGGCGTAGTTGGACAGGCCAGCCGTCTTTTCATCGTTGATGCCAAATGGAAACGAAGGGCAGAGGAACGCGGAGATTTGATATGCGCGAACTTTTGCATTGACCGGAGCATAGACGCTGGCGGTTAAATCGAAGTCGTCGGCGGTACCCTGCTGTTCGATGTAAGGCAGCAAGCGAACCAGGAAACTGATGTGCTCGCCATTGGGTGTGTTGGCGATGGGCCCGGTCGGGTTGGTGGTTCCTGGTGGCAAATGCTCCATCGAGAATTCGTAGTTGTGAGTCGCCAAGGTGAGTTGAGCGATGTTGTTGGAGCAACTCATCCGCCGCGCCGCTTCTCGAGCGGCTTGGACCGCCGGCAACAGCAGACCGACCAAGACGCCGATGATGGCGATCACCACCAAGAGTTCGACCAGCGTGAATGCACGCCGTGACGAGGAAGGGAAATTCGTTGCCATGGTAGATTCCTGGGTTCGAGGTGGGGCCGGTTGAAAAGGTCGGTGGAGCAATGGATTGGGATCAGGTGAGTGTCGTGGGCGGCTAAAGCTCGGAAGCAATTTGCCAGGTGTTGGACCGCTGGATGCGACGCGGGTTCTCGGGATCTTGTTGGCCCAACCGAGCGATCACGTGAATGGTCAAGGAATCCTCGGAGGCATCGTCTCGCGTCACTTCGATTTCGATCTCGGCGGGTTCATCACCGCGAATCGCTTCGCTGACGGACCAGGTTTCTCCGGTGTAAGCGTCGTCTTCGCGAAGTTGTCGGTGGGCTCGGACCAATCCGGCTTCGAGCAGCCATTCGGTTTGTTCCACTCGAAGGAGGTGGTTGGTTTGTCGGCGATGCGTCAGGCTGCTTTTCAGCGAGGTCATCACCAATGAAATTGAAATGCCCAGGCACACGAGCACGTAGATCAGAGCTGTGCCCTGGCGTGGAGAGGACGACGAGTGGGGGCGGAGTCGAGGTTCGGCCCTCCCCTCGCTTCGCTCGACCCTCCCAGAGGGAGGGTGAAGAGCGGAGACGCTTTGCTCTGTCCTTCGAGGTCGTGCCGTTTTGAAGTGCTGTGCCAGTAG
>TARA_R110002073_G_scaffold335767_2_pt1 | contig 24464 bp, 22 predicted proteins | sample TARA_R110002073 | Tara Oceans TARA_R110002073 (sample SAMEA4397174) | marine metagenome | biome: Polar Biome; feature: [DCM] deep chlorophyll maximum layer (ENVO:01000326); material: water (ENVO:00002006), including particulate matter (ENVO:01000060) such as... | depth 40 m | reverse complement strand
CCCGGCGTCCATTGGCCCCGCTGCCCCGCCATGATGGCCTGGTAACGCCGATAGTCCGCTTCGCTCAAACCCCATTGGCGGGCAACCTCCGACAGCGGCACCTCGGCAGTGGTCACAACGGTGGCCGGATCAGCCAACACCACGGCGGATATCACCACGAGACTGGCTGCCAGTTGCCATCTCATTGGGCCAACGTCCGCCCAATGGCCAGGTAGTCGGCGTCGGGATCAAAGCCATCTGCTTGCAGTTCACCCCGTGTTTTGAGGTGCAGCTCGTACTGACGGCCGCGGGGGACCTGGCCCTCGCGGCGCCAGCGATAAATGTTATGCGGAGTGGTATTCAGGGCACGGGCCGCCGCCGAGGCGTTGTTCCCGAAATACCGGATCACTTCATCGACAGACATGCTCACGCCTCCCTATCCAATACAGCCGCCCTCATCTATTGAGGGGGGACTACCGGTGTGTGCCGCGATCGGAGCCTTAGGTTAGGATCACTGCACATTAGGTTTTAGTATCGGTTTATAGGTTTGTATATAACTTCATTCTTGTCAACAATGTCTGTAGAATTATTTGACACCCCGGCACAACAACGAAGCAGGAGCCCATGGCGACCTCCTTAGTGACACAGAGCATGCTGCTCGACCTGGAGACAATGGCGCGGACTCACTCGGCCTTCGCGGATCGCCTCAATGCTCTGCTGGACGCGCTATCTGTGCCACCCCAAGGCCAGGGACGCTCGACATGGCTGGTCCAGGCGGCCGAGATCCGTCCTGTGTCGGCTGGCGCCTGGTTCACCGGTACCAAACCCCGGCGCAGCAACCTCTCGACCCTCGTCAATTACATCACCACCCATTACCCGGTGAACGTAACCCAGGATGAGCTACTCGATTACTTGACCGGCAAATACGTGGCCCTGGACGTGAACGCCGAACTGGCCCGTAGCGGGCTGACGCCACCCCAGCAGGGGTTTGTACAGACCGTAGTGGCTCGCGCGATGAAGGACAAAGGGCTGGATCCCCTGGAACCGGACCAATTGCTGCTCTGGACCAAGGTGGTGGTCCGGGTTGCCCGCTATTACGCGATCAAGGTCGGCAAAGGACCTGCCCCGGATGAACACACGGTGCTGGCAACGGCGGCGGCCTTCCTTGAACTCGCGAGACTTGATGCGATCTAGCATGGGAGCCCAGGCGGAGCGCGGCGCCATCCTGCGCTGGGTGGTCGGGCTGATCTTTGGCCTGCCGATTGCCATCGTGCTCGGCCTGAATCTCTCTTTCCAGCTACCCGGAAAAGCCCCGGTACCGGATCCTGCGGCCACCGTGGGCTATTTTGCCTACGGCTCCAACATGAATGATCGCTACTTCACCCGGGTAAGGGGTATCGACCGGGCCCAGAGCCGGATGGCGGCCCTCGCGGATTACGCGGTCACCTTCGACCTGGACGGGATGCCGCCGCTGGAGCCGGCCTTTGCCAATCTGACGGCAGCACCCGGCGCCATGGCCTACGGGGTCTATCACCGCCTGCGCGAAGACGAATTTGCGCGCATCATTGATAGCGAAGGAGACGCCTACGCTATCCGCGACGTCACGGTGACTTTCCAGGACGGGTCCACCGCGCAGGCCAGAACCCTGATCTCCAAACCCAGTCTCGTCACGCCCGCCCTGCCCTCGCGGCGCTACCTCAACTACATGCACGAGGCCGCCCAGCAGTACGAGATGCCCGTCGAGGTCGTTGAGCGTTACGATCCGGCTCAGGGAGCCTATTTCCCTGTTGTCTCGGAATGCTTTGGTGCCCTGATCCAAACCGCGGTATGGGTCTTCGCGCGCACCTGAAGCCCGTTCGGGTCACGAGGCAAGGCCATCACGCCTTGTGCTCATTGCCGTCTCCGTCTACGTTGAATAGCGGGACGGAAAAACACGCTGATGCCATGACATCATCCTTTAAAATCGGGTGCGCGCTCGGAGCCGCGCTGTTCACTTTCTACGCGCAGGCTCAAGAGTCGCTCGAGGAATTCCCCCTCGTTCCCGACCCAGCAGACGACGTGATCATCACTACAGACAGCGGTACCTTCTTCATCACGCCAGCCCGCATGCAATCCTCCTACCTCGACACACCAAACGCGGCCACGCAGCTGGAAGTCGCCACCCTGCGCAAACTGGGCATCACAGACATGGTCGATGCCCTACGGCTGGTGCCCGGTATGATGGTGAGCGAGACCCACGGCTCCGATGTCTCCGTCGGCTACCATGGGGCCAATGTCAACGTGCCGCGGCGCAGCGAGGTCCTGTATAACTCCAATCGCCTGCAGCGCCCCGGCTACGCCGGCGCCCACTGGTACCGCCTGCCCCTGGACCTGCAAGACCTGAATTACATCGAGGTCGTCCGAGGTCCCAGTCCCGAGTACGGCACCAATGCCATGACCTCCACCTTAAACCTGATTCAGGACACCCTCGCCACACGCGGTCTCTATGGCTCGACCCGGATCGGCGAGGGGCAAACCCGGGACCTGTTCCTGAAGGGCGGTTGGCAATTCGGTGAAAGTCAGCTGGGATTGCGGTACTTTCATCGGGAAAACAACGGCTTCGATGGCGCCGTGGATTTTGAAGGCAACTACGAGAATGACGTCGCCACCGACTCGGTCATGATGAATCTCGAACACCGGCTCAGCGCGAATTGGATGCTCGACGTCGCCGGCTCCTACGCGGATTCGAGTTACCAAATTCCGGGATTCGATCACCTGAATTCTGATGACCCTTTCCTGGCGGTGGCACTCAGCCATTTCCGGGTGTCACCGGACGCAGATGAGACGAGCGGGTTTTTCTCTGCGGAGCTGCACGGCGCAGCCTACACCGGCGATATCGGACACAACATCACCGTGGGCCTGAACGCCAGCACCTACGCACGCGATCAGGCCATTAGCCTGTGTGGTAACAACTTTGCCTTTGATCCGCGGGTTGCCGAAGTCGATGCCCTACCCTCAGTCCACTTTGATATGCGGGATCAGATCGCGGTCGTCGGCGCCATGCTGTCGGGCAACCTGGTCCTGGACCATTCACTGATTCAGACACCATCCAAACAAGAGCAGGCCACCATTGATGCACTAGGCCCTTACCTGCAACGCTACGGTCTGAGCCTGTTGGAGGAGCGGTGCGGATTCACTGATCAGGACCTGGACGAGGATCGCTACGAGCTGAACGGCAATGTGGTCTCCCGACTCTCCAACACGCTCGAGAACGTCTTCGGGCTGGCCTACACCCGCAACGATGTCACCTCCCAGACCTATCTCAATGGCGAGGTCGACCAGGATACGGTGCATCTCTACGATACTCTGCGCTACACGCCCTCCCCACGCTGGGTGTTCAATGGCACGCTGGCATGGGAATCCACCAGCACAGTGGACAGCGACGAGGCACTGTCCTACCGCGTTGCTGCGAACTACCAGCTGCAGGAAAATCTTGTACTGCGGGCCATGCATGCCCGGTCTGAACGACTGCCCGATGTGTACGAAACCGAGCGGATGTGGACCTATGCCGTGGATTACGATGCCGGCGACACTGACCATTTGGGGCGGCCAGGTGCCAGTCTGATCCGGACAGCCTCGTCACCGAACCACCTCAAACCCGAGGTACTTGAACACAGCGAAATCAGCCTGTCCTACAGCCAATTCAATCGCCTTCAAGCAGATCTGACGGTGTTCTATGAGGACTACAGCGACCTGATCTCTGAACCCTTCAATTACGTTGACTTCAGGCTGACCAACAATGGCAAACTCCAGACGCAGGGCGCCGAACTGGGGGTCCACCATACGCTGCGGAACGGCATCGAATGGGGTGCGTCCTACGTGTACCTGGATGCAGAAACCGACACACCCTTTGAGGGCACTCTACGACCCGACCACGCCGGCAGCCTCTGGGGCATCGTCCCCCTCGGGTCAAACAGCGCGCTGTCGGGTGTCTACTACGGTACAGCAGCTGTCGCCGATGGCTCCTACGATCGGTTTGATCTGACGTTAAGCCACCGGATACACATACAACGTGGACACATCGACCTCCAGGTCAATTACCGGCACTACCCGGATGGCATCAATGCTTATACGGAAATCTCATCTCTGACGCCCAATGTTGCTTTGGTCGACGGGCAAGACCGAGTCTTTGTCACCGCTTCGCTGGCGTTTTTCTAGTTCCTTCAAAGACAGCTGCGTCCTCAAAGCCGACGTTCAACGCTTCAAGCTGGGGCGCCGGTCACGGCGTCCCGGCGCGAAGCGCCCGTGCTGCCTTGACTTGTTAACTGGTGCAACACTACGAAACCGATCTCCGTGTTGTAAGTTTTGCAGCTAGCCAATAGGACAAAGGAAACAGACCAAGTTGCATTACCACCCCAAAAATCGCTCCGTGAGAATGAAAAAAGGCGAACCCTTTGGGTAGATCCGAAATAATGTTCCAGTATTGCCAAACGAAAACCAAACAGGAGGCACCAACGATACTGGCCATTGATGGCGCTCCAACATAAACGCACAGAGTCAATGCCACAGGTAAAACGAGAATTAAGTTTACGACGATATCGTGCGTGTGCAGGAATGCATAGAACGCCAAGTCACCATAAGGTAGTACCGCGTCGATAGCCCAATCTAAAGAAGGATTCCGTGCAGCGAGCACGCTCCAAAAATGCATCATCGACATGAGGTACAGCGGCCATACCGCGAACGGAATAAGATTAACGAAGAATCTCTGCATGGGCTAAGCCAGTTAACGCTGCCATAAACGGCGCGAGCTTGCGAGCGTCCGGCGACCGTAGGGAGCGAATTTAATGGCCTTGTTATATGATGTTTTCACAACACACAATTCATTAAGATACAGCCGCCTTCATGCGGAATTAGATGGTGTGGTTGCAGTTCAATATTTTTAACGCGCTTGAAACCGCTGTGCTCATAAAGATTAATAGCTCTCGTATTGTCAGCAAACACAATAAGGCTTAATTCAGAGTAACCTTCACTACTGGCTTTGACTTTAGTTTTCTCTAGCAATGCTTTCCCGATGCCTAAGCCCCTATATTTTTCTTCAACGCTCATAGCATCTAAAAAATAACTTCCCTCGACCCTGCTGGAGTAGAATTCACGGAACCTCTTCAAGCGATCAGCTGGCAGGAAGTTCGCTAGCTCATCAGTTATGCAGTGGTGCTCTGCGGGATATGACAGCGCCATACCAACTATTTCTTGGTCAGACTCCGCGACGATACAGCTGCGGAATGTATGTGGATATTCATCTTGTTCTAATCCATTAGATAGTAATTGAAGTGCTGACAGCCCAGGTACTAAGTCATGGAATAGGTATTCCACCACGCCATCTGAGGCTATATAGTCTAGCTCTGCTATACGCTGGCTATCTTCTCTCTTCCCTTGCCTGTATTTCAAATTCATTTCTTATCCTAGACCAATGCGCTTGGCTGCATATTCATATAACGCCCGTATTCACGCGCCAGCGCAGCCGGTCGCGTGCAATTGATTGTTAGCTGTCCAACTCAGGATCTAAAAGAAACCTGCGCAGCTGCCTCTCTTCTCTCATGACGTGCAAGATTAGAACTACGTCATGTTCGTTCCGATAAAAAATCCGGCAAGGTCTGACATAAAGCTCACGGTAGATTGAATTAGGTAGCTCTGACGGTTCATGCCCAGACTCAGGAAACAGCTCAAGTCGCTCTACATTAGAAAAGATCGCCTTCACAAGGTTAGAAGCTGCATCGGGCTTGTCGAACGCAATGTATTCCGCAATCTCTTCTAGCTGGTCAAGAGCCGGGTCTGTCCAAATTACTTGAGCCACTTCTGCATGCGCTCCCTGGCTTTGCTATGGGGGCTAGTCTTACCCTCCAGGATTGCCCTCTCTCCCTTAGACAATCCCTCCAACAGCGCCAGTCTACGCTGCATAAACTCATAGTCCTGAACATCAACCAGGTAGGCCGACGGCTGGCCATGCTCAGTTATCAAGACAGCCTCTTTACTCTCATGCAAATCAGCCAGGATTTTCGTTGCTTGACGCTTAAGATTGGTGACTAGTTCAACTTTCATAGGCTACCCCTCAAAGTGCCACTATAGTATCACTCTCGTAGAGGTCGAGCTACAGCGTGCCGGCTTCTGATTTGACAGCTAACAGTTTAATAGGCGGAATTCTGACTATGCCGCTCGAACTCGCAGTCAGGTTTGGCTTGAAATTTCTTATAAATCATACTTTTACCCTGCTGCCTGACCTTGAAGGGGCTGTTGAAAAGAAGCCTTCGTTGTTCATGAGACCTTTTACGGTCTTATATGCACTGCCGTGTGGGTTCAAATATCCCATAGAATCAGATGGTTATCTACAATGCCGCTGTGGAAAGGAAGCCATTCTCTCCGTTACTCATAGGACCTGATAGTAGATTTTTCGACCATTTGAACCTATAACTGTATATACGTACAGTATATGGGATCTTCAAATATGCCACGCTCCCCGTTCCTCGAAAAGGTTCGCAGCGAGATGCGGACTAGGCATTACAGCTTGAGAACAGAGAAAACATACCTGTACTGGATTCGTCAGTTCATCTGTTTTCATGACAAGCGCCACCCCGAACAACTTGGCAACCATGAAATTGAACGCTTTCTATCCCACCTTGCCGTCAACCGGCAGGTCAGCGCGGCAACCCAGAATCAAGCGCTCTGCGCACTGGTCTTTATGTACCGCCACATCATTGGCAGTAATATCGAAGGGCTCAAGTACGGCTTTTCCCGTCGGCAAAGACGGCTACCTACAGTTCTTTCTCCGGACGAAGTACAACTTATCCTGGCAGAACTCACGGGCAAATACTGGCTTCTGACAGCCATGCTTTATGGCTGCGGTTTTCGTATTCAGGAAGCTCTAACGCTCAGGGTAAAAGATATAGACCTGGGTAATAAATCAATTTTCGTTTTTCGGGGAAAGGGAGGGAAGGACAGATACACGCTACTCCCCGCGACGCTGGTTAAACCTATTCAGCATCAAATCAATGCTGTTAGAGATTCGCATGAAAAGGATCTGGACGATGGATATGGCTATTCTTCAATCGATAGCGCCTTAAAACGAAAGTACAGTCATGCCCTCAAGGATTTCGCCTGGCAATATCTTTTTCCTTCTAGTACACGGTGCCGGCATCCCGTGGATGGATACATATGCAGACATCACCTGCACGGCACCGCATACGCGAAACAACTCAGGCGAGCAGTGAGGACTAGCGGAATCACCAAGCGCGTGACAGCACATACCTTCAGGCATTCGTTTGCGACTAGCCTGCTCCAGGAGGGCAGTGATATCCGGACCGTGCAGGAATTGCTGGGTCACTCGGATCTGAGAACAACCGAGATATATACCCATGTAGTGGGGCAACATTGCGCCGGCACCCGAAGCCCAGTTGATTCAATTTTTCAAGACAGCTTAGCTCACCATTGAGCAGATAAGGTTACTTTTCAGCTCTATGGAAATGGCTGCTTTGTGGCGACAGCTGCCGAAACCCGATGATTCGGAAGATTCCATCCTCGTAGCTCTATCTCAGGTTCATCGATTGAAAACGATGCCGTTAGTTATTCACCGCGCCGACCGCCTTGGTGACCCTTCATTCTTCTGCAAGCAGCTCACCTTCCTGGTTCAATACGTAAGTTGCTACCCGGAAGTGGAAGCGCGGCCCTGAGTGATCGTGGATGATCCGCAACTGGCCGCCACATTCATGGACAAAGTCCTGAGCAGTGCCGTTTCCGGCATCGAATGTGACCGGGGCTGTCTTGTTCGACCAGCACTTCAGACATCTAGCCTTCGATGACCGATGATTAACCATACGAATCAACGCACCCAACTCGGCTATCGCGTTGTTCAGATTACCAAGTTGGTACCGCAAATGTCCCTTCTGAGCCCGGTGCCGAACTCGGGAGAACCATCCCTCGCTCAACGCCGCTAGCTGGTCACGAGCTTCCCTTTGCGCCTGCTCTTTCTGGGCCAGCTCCTTGCGCAGGACATCCGGATTTATCCGTTCAATACTGGAGTAGTCTGCGCAGTCGTAACACCAGCCGGTAGCGCAGCCGGTCACAACAGATTTTCCGTCCGCTGCCTGGTACCGAATTCGAACAGGGCGCATGAGATCGCGGGTTTCGTAGTCGCAACCCGTGCAGACGACGCGTGCAGAATCAATGGACATGGCGGCGGGGCTCGGAAGGTAAAATTCTACTCATTGTCTGGCTTTTGTACCGTTTTGAGACGTTCGATCAGGCGATAATCGACCCGATCATCCGCTGTTCCGGTGAGTTGGCGCAATATCGCATTAACCTCGGGCTTCTCAACGGGTTTTCGCACCTGAAGCACGCCGTCATGCGACTCGGTGGAATCCGGCGCCAATACCACCACCTTGGCCCCTTTCAGTCGCTTTCTCGCTTCCGCCAGAAAGCTATCCAGATCGATATCCTCTATCCCCTCTTCTACCCAAAGGAGGCTAACCGGATGCTTGGCGAGCAGGGCCAGCGCTTCAATTGCGGTATCCGCCTGCAAAGTGTCCATACCCCATACTGCCAAGCTGGATTCAATCAGGCGGTGCTGTGACGCATCCACTCCGACGGTCAGTGAAATATGCCCCTGGAGGCCCGGTTGCGCGATTTCAGGGCGGGTCACCAGAACGACTGGCAGTCGGACCGTGAACTCACTACCGACCCCGCGCTGGCTTACCAGCCCCAAACTACCTCCCCTGCGGGCCAACAACTCCCTCGCTATGTATAGACCCAGTCCACTGCCAGACGCCCCATCATTGTCCGGAGAAAACTGCGTATACCGCTCAAAGACCTTCTCCAGGTCCTGCGCTGCGATCCCTTGGCCATTGTCCTTGACCGATATGACCAGCTCCGGGCCAAACGTCGCCTTATCCACGACTTGCCAATGAATCCGCACCTCGCCTTGCGGCGTAAAGGCCAGGGCATTCTCCAGCAGCTTTTCCAGGACGATATCCAGCGTCCCAGAGTCAACCTGGACGTTATCGATGGTGGTCGGCGCACTGCCACTCACATGAAAGGCCAGCCCCCTGCGTGCGAACCGGGGCTGATATCGAGTGGCCAAGTCACTAAAGTAGTCGGTGATATCCACCTCCGTCGTCACCCTGCCCTCCTGCGCCTCCTCGAGTTTTCCGAGCATAGCGAGGACGGACAGTTTGACACGCTCGGCATTGTGCAAAATCACCGCCGGGTCCACCGGCGAGCTGGCGCTTTGCTGATTCAATTTCAGCAGTTCTACCACCTGCATCACCGGATCGGCGATCTCCCGTGTCGCGGTTTCGTAGAAGGCGCGCGTTTCCCTGTCCGATTGCTGGGCACTGTTCACCGCCGCTTCAAGCTGTTGTAGCGAGGCTTCCTGCCGCGCCCGGGCTTCATCCACATTCTCCGACAATCGATTCACGCCACGTGCGATCACGTCAAACTCCGACACCAGCGGCTCGTCGTTGATGAGGATACCGCGCTCGCCTGCAGCAATTCGCCGCAAAGCGCCCGTTATCGTTCTCGCAGATCGCCACAAAATCCGGGCTGCGAGCAGAACCAGCAGTGAACCCAGCAATAACACCACCCCGATCAGGCGCTGGTAGTCCTTGACCAGTCGGCTTTTTTGCTCTGTCAGCACGTGTGGCGTCAATTGAAACAGCACCTCGCCCACGTATACTTCACCGTCGCCTGCCCCAACTAACACCGGCTCGTCCGCCAGAGATTGAATAGTGAGCGGCTGGCGATACTCGATCAGCTGAATTCCCTGTGCGATCGGCAACTGCTGATTTTGGGCCCGGGCCACCAGACGACCTTCTGCATCCGCCACCTGCACCGCAAACACCAGGTCGTTGCGTGCCATTGCCCCGACCAGTCTTTCGACTGCCTCCTCGTCACCCACCGCCAGTGGATAGCGCAAGGACTCACTGCCGGTGGTGCGAATCATATCTTCCAGTACCTCCAACGCCACTTCAGAGGATTGGGTCACCGCGGGATCGAACAAACGCCAGGATATCCCGCTGATCAACAGCACACCCAGCAGCGGGGGAAGCGTGAGCAAAGCCAGTAGCGGCATGCGCCATCGTCTAGTCGACACCGTTTACCTCCACTTCCAATGCGCGCACGTCCCGCTCTGCAATTACTCTGCCGTAGCCGTTGCGAAGCACGGAATCGTTCACTTTTACCCGTATACGATCAGGTGGCTCCGCCAGCAGCTCGCCGGATTCCACCCAGTGGCGGAGCGTCTGTCGCAAGGCCGCTTCCAGCTGCTCTGGGGCGTAATAGGCCGCCGCCGCCGCGCCCTGGTGCAATAGTGACGGGATGGAGACGACTACGGGCTTGCGATGGCGAAACAGGGTTTCCAGCGCCAGGCGGTAATCGGCTCCACCGAAGACCTCCGGATCAACGGGCATCAGGAATACATCCCAACGTCCCTCCTGGATGAGACGGCCCAAGCCCCTCGCGACGCCCTCGGGAGGTAGGGGTAGTTGCCGGTAGGGCCCGACAGTCCCCTCTGCGCCCGCGGCGCTGATCAGGGTGGCGGACTTGCTGCCCGGAAACAGCGCCCGGGCCAGGCGGTACAGCGCCGTCAGCGGCGGATCCACGGGGATCACCGCAACCGGCTGCTGGCACGAAGCGGCGGCCGCTGGTATCCGGCTGGTGTAGAGATAGGTGGCGAGGACGGGTTGTCCTGAGTCACTCTCGCAGAATGCGTTCAGTGCTTCGGCGCCCACGGTGATTACGAGGCTCACACCGCTCATCTGATCTGCCGGCACTTCGGTCGCGATCAGCGCCTGGATGCGCGCGCGGATCCGATCATCCCCACCATAGATAGTGACGTCGGCCCGAACGGGCGTGACTGCGATCGCCAGCCAGCACAGGCCAAGGACCGCTATGGGAATGCGGCGGCGCAACCTTGCTGACCTGGATGCTGGCACTGAATGGTGTTCTCTCTTGGGCGCTGTGATAACCGCATCAGGCCATTCTGCCTTAAATTCGGGTCTCTGTTCAGGCGGCCCGGACGCGTCCGGTGGTGTCCGCGGACACCGCATGTACCAGCAGTGGAACTGCGCTGCGTGACATTGCGGTGGCATCAGCCTCGACAATTTCGCATACTCAAGCCTTCTCAGACGGGATTACGCCCAACTACGCCCCTAATCCAAGGAGTGAAGGCAATGGCAGGCACCTACGACTTGAAGAAAAGCGCCAGCGGTAAATTCATGTTCAACCTGAAGGCCGGTAACGGCCAGATCATCCTCACCAGCGAGCTGTATGAAAGTAAATCCGCCGCGGAGAATGGGATCGAATCGGTGCGCAAGAATTCTCCGGATGATGGGCGATATGAACGCAAACTCTCTAAAAAGAATGAACCCTACTTCAACCTGAAAGCCGGTAACGGCCAGGTCATTGGCAGTAGTGAAATGTATTCAGGCGCGGCGGCCATGGAAAACGGCATCACGTCAGTCAAGACCAACGGCCCCACCGCCAAGATTGTGGATAACACCTGAGGCCTGGACGTCAGGTACGGGATATCGATATGACGACAGATCATTCCAAGAGAGGCGGAACGAATCGCCCTGTGCTGTACGTCTATCGATGCATTGCGTGTGATTACCGCGGTGAGACCCATCGCCATGATGATTCTCACGACGGCGATCGTGCGGTTTGCGAGCACTGTGGCGCTATGGTTGTACTCGAGTGGGACGGTGGTGTGCAACTCTGCGCCGAGACCACTTCGACTAGCCGTAAAAGGCACTGATTGCCGGCCTGACCCTATCCTACCCACAATACACCGCCACGATGGCCAATCGCTCGTGCCCGAGTTCCCTGGACACCTGCTGGCGGGCCTCGCGGTCGCGCACACGCTGCTCAGGTGTCAGTGATTGCCGTGACGGGCCGCCTGCCGCGGGGCAAGGCCATCCAGCGATGTCGGCATAGCGGGCTTGGGCATAAGTGTGACGCAGGCCGTGGTTTTTATCGAGGCCGGCGCGCACCGTGGCGCGCTCATAGGTCCGCAGGTGCTGGATATAGGTTTTGTTGTCTGGAATCAATGATCCCCGTCCCGTCAACCGCCGGATTTCATCCAGCAGCGCACGCTGCTCCGGCGTTCTCACGGGGATGTCCCGCGCCCGGCCCCCTTTGCACCAGGAATCCTTGAGTCGGATGTGGTCCCCGCGATCGGCGTAGGCGGGACTGAACTTGAGGGACTCCTCGCGGCGCAGCCCGAAGGCTTCCTGCAGGCGCAGGGACAGCCGGATGTGTTGATCGCGCACCTGGGCAAGCTTGTCTGCTGCCAGTTGCCGGCCCTTGTCTTCCCCGGTGACAAAGCGGCGGTTATCGATGCCGTAGTGGGCGTTTTCCCGCGCCACCACCGGCGCTTTGTTGATCGCGCCGGCCCACCAGCGGATGTGGGACATCCGGTTCTTCATGGTCCCGGCCGAGAGTCCCTGCTGCTGCCAGCGCGTTACCAGGGCCTCGACGTGCTTCGGTTTCAGGCTTTCCGGTTTCATTTTACGAAAGCCCAGTTCATGCAATGTACGGGCGGCCTGCATCAGCACGTTCTCCCGGGCAGCCCGGGTGCCGTAGGCGGTGCGCGATGCCCGGCGCACCATACCGCGAAGCTCATACTCCAAGTCCTGCATTGGCTCCCCGTCACGTCACTTCAAACCGCCCTACCCTTCCAGCCCCTTGATTTACAGGGTCAGGCCGATTAGTTGGCGCTTACTGTTTTCCATTTTTTCTTCCGCATAGTCGACCGGTATTTTTATCAGTACCTACACCCGTGCTCAGTGTTTATGTTCAGCACAATCGCCGTGGCGAGCTGTGATCCCGCAATGCGGGAAACGAACATAAAGCGTTTTATGGTTGCCTGACTTTGCAGACAAACGGCGGGTTGCCCTGTGGGGAATCCCTGCCGTTCAGCGGTCGAGGGCGCTGCCCTTAACTGCGGTTACATGCTGACTTACGGCGCAGCACACCGTGTAGTCGGTTAACGACCTATTGGCCTCCTTCACCATTTCTGTTGTCACAAAATGTTGAAGCGCGCCCCCGAAGGGGATGCGCTTCAACCCCTCAGGTTTGCGTCGGCAGTCTGTCGCTAAGGCCGACGAGGAACACTCTTTGCTTTGCTCCTCTTGCTGGCTGACCAGCAGATGCGGGCGTAGCCCGCGCGCTTACATGCAGCCGAAGGCTGCGATCAAGCACGCCTATTTAGCCGCGAGCCGCTTGGGGCCCGCAATAGTCATTTTTATTCCAATAATTTTCGGGTCACTACGAATGCCGCCGTGTGGCGGCCGCGCGAGCCCAGGGTTTACCGGGCTTGCCAACGCCAGCGCGCTGGCGTCACTACACCACTTGGGCTACGCCGCGTTCGGTAGTGACGCCATCGGCGTCGGCAAGCCCGAGAGTTTTACAGGATGTAATCGGTGGTTAACCGGCAGGGAGTTTCAGGTGTTGCTGGGGAGATTCACCTCCCCTCAGACCACCTCGTAACCGATCACCCGGCCGGTCTCGGTGAGGATGTTGGCCATAACCGCGTCGCGCAATTCTCGGTGAAAGACGGGGCGCTTCGGAATCGCCCGGGCCCCGCGCTCGAACAGGGCAACCGCCGGTGCGTTGCCGTACATCGAGGCGCAGTAGAGCAAGCCATCGATCTCTGGGTAGGCTTCATAGAGTTGCCGGGCCCAACGCCGCGCCCGCGGCCGGGGTCCTGCGTGGATGGCCATGGAAGCGCCGATCGCAGTGGCAAAGGGGCCAGTCAGGTCAAGCAAGGTCAGGTCGGTTGCGAGGGCGAAGCCGGCGAGGACCGGATCCCGGGCGTTGCGATCGATGAGGCGTGTGGCCTGGAAGACCTCGGCCAGGCAGGTGGGAATGGCTTCGGAACCGGTGGCCAGGTACATGATGCCCCGGTCCTGCACCTGCCCCCTCCCCTGCCCGTCTGGGATCTGATGATCAAATCGGCTGGTGGTCGGCCCATAGAAGCGAAAGGTGTCCCAGGATGTCGAAAACTTGCCGCCCACAAAACACAGGCGGGTCATGGTGGCGCCTTCCGCTAAGTGGTGCAGCACAGGCGGTATCGCCCGCAGGGTATCCACACCCGGCGGTTCGGGGAACTTCGCCATTAAACTTCGCCGACCAGGACGACCACTGCTTCAGGCGGATGGCCGGTCAGGAGCCACTCGTGGGGGCTCAGGGCGCGATTCAGGGTGTCAGACGTGAGATCAGGGTGCGTATCCATGAAAAAGCGCTGTACGGCCACTGGGTGCGCCTCAGGGCGCAATGCCCGCAGAACGGCCTCCAGGCCCGCTAGCGTGCCTTTCGGCCCAAACTGAAAGCGGGGGCACACCCGGCCGCCCGTCGTGCGTATAGCGTAGAGCTCGCCCGCCTCGAGCTTCTGGCGGATCCGGCTGGCACTGACGCCCAACAGTTCGGCCACTTCTTTCTGGCTAAGCGCCGTGGTCACTATCTGGGCGAACTCCCCGGCAATGACCGCGACGTTATCGGCGGCGCCCTCCTCTGACCAGGCCCCAACCCCGCGCGCACCGGCGCTGCGCAGATAGGCTTCCTCCGCCTCCGACAATGCGTTGGTGACCGGTGAGGTCTCGTAGATCGGATGCGCTCGCAGGAACGCGGCCGCCGCTGAGGCCAGGCGGTCGATGTTGGTAATACCGGCCTCGGCCAGTGTGGTGCGGTCAGCTTCGGTCAACATAGCTATCTACCTCTAACAGAGATAATGATAGTTAATTATAGGTCAACCCTTCGCCGCTGTCACTCCGCTTGATTAGCGGGGTTGGCTGAAGGCTGCCCAAAGCCATGGCGAGTGAGGTGGCGGATATAAAACTGTTCCGCAGGTGGGTCGCCACCCCAGAACAGTGCCGGATCTTCCACCACAAAGCCCTGCTGGTAGTGCTTCTGGTTGCGGCGACCGCCGCGCAGCAGATTCTGGCCCTTGCGGGTTCGCGTACAGATGTTGAGGCGCCCGAATTGGTTTATCAGGGTTTTGGGGGGCGTGTCCGCATTGAGGCGTTCATGGCACCACTCGAAGACCTCCGGCACCTGCAGGAAGGTACGCCCTTCCCGGTCCACCTGCACCCAGGCTTTCTTGCGATTGTAGGGTAAGGAACCGTCCTGCAGTCCCTCACGGATTGCCTCCACCAGCACCCAGCCCCGGGCTAAAGGCTGGGCCCACTGGCTCCTGTCCGGGCGGACAAACAACGTGCCCTGTGTGTTGGCTTCTGGAACTGGGGCATGGGAGCCCGGCGGGGTTTTGGCTGTTGTTTGCCTGACGGGTTGGGCACGCGTTGTTTCGGACTGCCCGGGCAGCGCGCTGCGCCCGGCGACGTCTCGCAAACCGCCGTCATCGCCGCCCTCAAAAAAGGCCTGCCAGTGTGCCCACACCAGGGCCTCCCGCTGCAGGCGTGCCAGACCCTCGGGGGGCAGAAAGTTTTCCGCCACTGCCACCTGCCCTCCCCTTTCCAGGCGGGCCACATCCATATGCCAGGCGATCGCCATGGCACTGATCAGAGCGTAGTTATACAGGGTCTCATAGCGCCGGTAATCGGTGACCTGGCCACCTCTGGGAAGCCGCTCGTTGGCCGCGCGCTGGCAGGCCCGGGTGATAGCCTCGAGCAGTGCTTGCATGGCCGGTTCGGCTGTTACCGCCTGGCGCTGTACCGCTGACCGGTGCAGGGCCCGAAACAGAGGCAGGGTCTGCTGCTCAAACTGTGCTCTCGACTGACTGCCATCGGCCCTGTAAAGACCCAGCAGAGATCCATCGAGGGCGTGGACGGTGGGCGCGTTAGGTCGCGCCCCGGGGGCATCCGGCGTGAGTCGCCGAATGAATGCTTTCAGTGCTCGAGCGGGCATCGTGAGTCCAGGACCGGCGGGCGGGCGTCTATGGTCGCGGGGACCGGGAGGTTCATCACGCCGGCGCCCTCCTCCGCTGCACCCATAGCTGGAAGCTGCGATCCCAATTGTTTGAAAGCGTCTGGCTATGGCTGCGAACAAAGCCGGCGATGTGTTCGGGAATGTGGGTCTGCTCAAGCTGTCCTGCCTGTACCAGCTTTTCAAGCACCGAGGTGCTAGGCAGCCAGTTCGCAGGCAGAGGGCCCTGCAGTGCAGGCGCCCGGCATTGGCAATAGGCTAAAAAGGCCTTACCGGGGTCCCGGAGCGCCCTGCCCTGCTCCCGGGCACTGATCACAAACAGTTCCCGGTAGTGCGCAATGGCATCGTGCTGATAACCGGCGGCAACGAGCTTCGCCTCGACGGCCGGCGACGGCTGCCAGTTCAGCGGAATCTCAAGTGCTTTAGCGGTGCCGCGCGCCAGATCCGGGCTATCGGCGTGCTCACGCGCGTAACGCATAAACGCTATATCGGATTTTTCGCCGGATTGGCCGCCGTAGGTGTCGGCAGCCGTATCAATCTGGCTGACTGACAAACCCAGTTGTTTGAGCGTCAGCCGCGCATTGCGCGAGGGCTGCCAGGTCGTCGCCATCCTGTCAGGCGGTCAACGCCGCGGCCTGCCGCCGAAGGGCTTTGTTGTGATCACTGTCGTCGCCGACATAGTAGTCTTTGGCGTCGCGCCAGATGGTGATCAGGGGGTAGACCTTGGCGCTGCGGGGGCGACGGCGGCGCATCCGGCGGTGTTCCTGGACCTTCTCTTCGTCCCATTCGACCTTGTAGTAATAGCCGTAGAGCCAGCCAATATTGGTGCCCTCCTCCTGCCAACCCGGTGTAGCTTCGTCGTGAACCGGCCTGCCCTGCTCATCCACCTCATTACACTGGCGCCGAATCAGGTTCAGAAAGTCCCGCTCGAAGTTGTCCATGCGGGCCGAGGGAATCACTCGCTCACCGAATTCATCAAGGGTATAGGTAAAGGGACGGCTGGTCGGCTTGGGGCGCACACCCACCACCGCCTTGGCCCAATTGTTGAGCCGGTGAGCCAGTCCTGATCGCTCAGACATCAAGCCGTCGTGGGAGATAAACGAACGCCCGCCGGAAATCAGATTGGCGAGAATCGCGGTGTGGAACTTGACCAGGTAGAATCGATCGGAGGTCACTACCCGCCGGCCCTGCTCATCGTGTTCGTAGTCCTTCTTGGCGTAAAACTCGGTGATATAGCGATAGTGCGCTGTTTCTGCGCCGAAGGTGAAATTCTCCATAAAGTAAGGCGACTGGCTGGCATCCACCTTGAACTCGGTGTCGCGCAAACGCGCCAGCATATCGCGCACTATGCGACGATTCTGGTCATTGGGCCGCAGGCCCATACGCCGACAGAGTTCATAGAGATCGAAGAAGAAATACTCGTCCTGAATGCCCAGGTCGGTAGCGGAGAGTTGATCCAGCGAGCCAAAGCGGGTTTCCAGTTGATCGAGCAGAATACCGTTCAGTGCCCGCATCGCGCGCTCATCGGATAGATAAGCCACATCGCTGCCTTCCCGGGTCTGGGTGGAGGTGCGGATCTCGATCCAGTCATCCTCATAGAACTGGTATTTACACTGGATGTCTTTGCGCTTGTCGCGGCCCGACAGCTTCATCCCGGCGTCCAGGATGCAGAACAGACTCTCAATGCGCGGCGGCACATCCTCAGACAGCGACAGATAACTGCCTTCCCTCTCCAACTGGTCAATCGCCAGGGACAGTTGCTGTTTGGAGGGACGGTGTGAGGGAATCAGGGTCATGCGATCAGGCGAGGCAAAATGGGCCAGTACCGGCTGAAAGCTGGTAATCTCGACGATGCGGCAGGCCTTGCCTTCGAGGTAGCAGTCGGTGTCTTTGAGGACGCCGATGTGTTCCAGTTCTTTGAAGCGTTTACCGATTAGCCCCGCGCTGCAAGCATGGTTTGCCTGCTTCAGGCGCTGGACAAAGGCCTGCCGACTGATGCGCTGGTGCTCGGCATCCTGGCAGGCGTCAACCAGGATGATCAGGAAGTCGCGCAGTTTCGGTTTGAGACTGGTGTCCTTGATCAGCAGCGACAGCTGGCCTGAGGCTTCGGGGGATATGCTGTAAAAAAGTGGTTTCGCCGCCATGTCAGAATTCTTTTGAGGAAGAAAACCATCCAGTTCGGCTAACCCTATTGATATAAATATGGGCTGTCAATGGTCAGTTTACTTACATCCCCTCTTAGAGGTGCGAATTGACATTTTGAGCCCTTCGAGTAGAAGAAAATATCAATGTGAATAGGGGTGATTAGTTTGAATAGGCGGGAATAGAGTGAATAGTACTGAATATAGGGCGAAAACCCGTTTATAAACAATGACCTGCAAACACTAAAGCTTAGTTCACTGTCCTAATAGCATGGTTTCCTGTGCTTTTGTCTTGGTTCACTGTCCTTTGATCATGGTTCACTGTACTTAATCACCGTTCACTGTCGTCATCGATGCTTCACTGTCCTTCTGCCATGGTTTACTGTCCTTTCCTGATAGTTCACTGTACTTAGGCCATGGTTCACTGTCCTTTGGTCGTGTGGCAGCCCCGAACTTATCCACAGGCGCCCTGCCAGGCCAGTGTGTGGCCCCCTCCTCCCCGGTTTTGGGGCTCATGGGCTCCCCAGATCGGCCTGACGCCTCAAGATGTCATTGTGTTGAGGAGCGAAAGGAAAGCCGTATGTTCAGTTTCCTTACAATAAGCCCCTAATTGATATTTTTCCTGAATAATTTGCCTTAGAATGTCAATAATCATTTTGACATGGGGAAAACATCAACATGCCTATCAGCCAGGAAAATTTCAACAAGCTGGGGCGGTATCTGGAGAATGGCCATAACCTCGTCCGGGGTATCAAGGCTATCGCAGAAGACCAGATGCCACCTCGGCGCTACAAGGGCGAGGAATTGGTCGATCTGGTTGGCGCGAAGTCCAATACGATCTATATGGCCGAGAAAGAAGGTCGCCTCCCTCCCCCGGACCTCGATCCCAAAACCCACCGCCGGCTGGGAGCTACCCTGGAACAAGTCTTGGGCATGCAGGAGTATTTCGGGACCCGCCCTTGGCGGCGCCCGGATGAAAACGCAGTGGTGATGAGCTTCACCAACTTCAAGGGGGGCTGCTGGAAGACCACGACATCCTGGTATGCCGGCTCCTATTACGCCAACCTCGGCTACCGGGTGCTGTTCGTGGATCTGGACCCCCAGGCTTCACTGACCTACAACTGCGGCATTCTGCCGGATTTTGAGACCTCTCATGAGCAGTCGCTCGGCCCCTACATCCTGGAAGAAGAAGGGTATCCGGCCAGTTGGGCCCGGCAGGTGATCCGTGACACGCACCTGCCCAACCTGAAAATCATTCCCTCAACGCTGCAGTTGGCAGGTGTTGAGTACGCCTTGTCCAATGCCATCATGGAAGCCCGCTCTGAAAGTGATCGGCTGACGAAGATGCTGCACTGGTTTCATCGGGTGAAGGACACCATCAGCGAGATCAAATCCGATTTTGACATCGTGATCATGGACGGAACACCGTCGCTGGGCTTGCTGCCGCTGAATATCATCTTTGCGTCCGATGCTGTAATCGTGCCGGTGCCGACCGAAATCACTGATTTTGCGTCGACGCTATCCTTTGGTGATCTCTACAAAGACCAGTCCGAAACCCTGTATGAGAATTTCGGTGAGCAGATTGTGCTGCCCGACATGCTATTTCTGCCGACCCGGTTTTCCGCCTCGGAGAAAAACGCCACCCTCGGTAGCGAATTCGTGCTGGATCAAATCCGCAAAACCTTCAGTACCGACTGCATGCAGTCGGTGATCAAGAAGCATGAGGCGGTGGTGAGCAACTTGTCGTTGATGCGGCGCACGGTATTTGATGTCAATGCGGGCGATGCCAACGTAAACCGTGAGGCGCGCAAGCGGGCGATGGCGAACTTCAAGACGGTATTCGATGAAATCCTGGAGCGGGCGGTGTATCCACGCTGGCCGAGCAAGAAAGCGGAGCTGGAAGAGAAGGGGATCTACTGATGGCGGACAAGAAAAAGTTTGGCATACATGCCCTGTCGGCCCAACTGGGCGACACGGCGGCAGAGAGCGAGACTACTTCGAAGGCGAAGCCCGCGGAGAAACGGGTTTCGTCGCCGATCAATTCGCCGGCGCTGACGGTACGCAGCAAACGCCAGCAGCGAATGTATCTCGACATGCCGGTCTCCAAAACCACGGTGGAGTGCGACCTGATTGAGGTGGATCCCAGGCTCTGTGTGGCGTCACCACTGAATAAGCGGGTGCAATCCCTGTTGAGCGCTGATGATGCCGCGGTGCGGCAGTTACTGACATCGGTGCGTGACGAAGGGCAGCGCGATCCCGTGTTGGTACGTCACCTGAAGGAGCCCGAGGGCGATAAGCGTTATGAAGTGATCTACGGCACCCGGCGGCGTTATGTGGCTGAGTTGCTGGCGGAGGCAGGGGAGGGCGGTGGTGCCCTCAAAGCCTGGTACAGCGACCAGATTACGGATGCGGATGCCAAGCGCCTGGCGGATAGCGAAAACGATGACCGGCAGGATATTTCTTCCTGGGAGAGGGCGATTTACTTTGCTCAGCTTCGCGCAGCAAAACCGGATGTCACGCTGGAGGTGCTGGCGGGCATGGAAGGTGTTGACCGCACGCTGGCAGGGAAATATCTCAAACTGGCCGAGTTGCCCGAGTCCGTTGTGCAGCTGGTCGCGTCACCCACGGCAATCAGTTTGCGGGCCGGCCTGGATATCCAGAAAGCGCTGGGGAGTCTCGGGCCTGCCGCGAGAAAGCAGGTGTTGAAGTCCTTCTCTGACACGGCGCGATTTGAGGATGGCGGGGCGTTGCTGAAGGCTCTGCGAGAGGCTGCTCGTAAGCCGGCAAAGTCCGCGGTCGCGCTCAAGGGGCGCCGAGAACTGGTCGATGATCAGGGGCGCAAACGGGCAGTGATTGGTGCGCATCGGTCCAAGAAGGGACAGTATAAAGTGGATCTTTATGAGCTCAGCGATGAGCAGATCACGGCGGTGGAGGAGGCCATCCGTGGAGCGCTGAAGCTGTAGATGTGCACGGTTCCCATTTTAAGGTAAGTTGTTGATATATAAGAATAAAGTACTTTGCAAAAGTGCATTTTTGCACGCCGAATACAGCGCCTGTTCTAGGCGCTTGTTAGCCTCTTCTCACCGATTGATTGGTCTAGCCCCGCTTCCGATGAAGTCCATCGCGGCTGGCTAATCGAGCTCCGGATCATTGTTCGCACCCAGCTCCAGGAGGAGGGCGTTGGCCTCGCGGGCGTTATCGACGCTGAGGGTCAATTGGCCTTTGAGCAGGGTGTCTGTTTGCATCCGCTGATCCAGTTTATCGAGTAGACCTTTGAGCTCCGACAGGCTGTGGAAGGCCAGCTCGACCGTCCCCTTGTGTTGCTTGGCATCGAGGGTAATCGCGGTGCCGGTACCGTAGTGCTCGGCCAGCTCCCGCTCCATCAGCCCGACGTCGCCCAGTCGATGCTTTTGCTTGCCACGTGGTTGTGCCACAACCTGCGGTGGCTCGTATCCGGGATGCACCAGGCGATAGAGCGCTCGGGTGGACATCATGCCCTTGCTGGCCTTGAGCGCGAGCTGCTCCTGACGGCTTGGGGAGGGCTCGGCGAGCAAAATTTTGGCGAATTCTGCCTTGATCAGCCCGTGTTGCAGTAGCTCCCGGGTTCTGGGCGCGAGGCCGTGGAGCAGTCGGAGGCGGTTGGACAGGGTAGGGCGGGCGATACACAGGGCATTGGCCATGGGCTGTATCTTCCAGGGTTTGCCTGTCCTGCCAAAATGTTCCATTCCGGTTTGGGCCGCCGCAGCGTAGAGCAGGGGTGTGCTGATCAGCCCAGAGGCGCTGTGGTCTTTGGCGGCGTATTCAATGGCGTAGAAGGCGGCTTCGGCTGCATTGCATTCGATCAGGCCAACGGGAATCGAAGGGGAGCGGGGGAAGGCATCCCGGTGGAGGAATGCCTCCAGGCGTTCCCAGCCCAGCAATATTTCGACGGTGTGGCCCTCGGGACTGGTGATTTTGCGGCCAATGACGGTGCCAGGGGGGCCACCCAGCTCTACTGCGTGATCAATAAGGGCGTTGTGCTGGGCTTCGGGGACCTCGGCGCTAATAGCGTAGGGTGCCCGCCGGATTTCCTCTCGGGGCACGTTTTGCATGGCCGGGGCCAGCATCCTGACTAACCGGGCCCTGCGGTCTTCGTTGGCGGTGCGGCTGGGTTGAGGCATCTTGTAACCAAAAGCGTTCTTCGAAGAACGCTTTCTAGTATACAGGCTCCTTGGCTCGCAGGGGAGGACCGTAAATTGGCGTGATTAGGTGGCGATCGAGGTGTCTTCTTCCGAAAAGCTCACGCATTCTCAACGCCTGGCCGAGTCAGTGCGCAGGGGCCCTGGATCATCAGAATCAGCCCTAATTGCTCCTCGGGTGATGACGGATACGCCACAGCCAGGTGAATGTGTGTGGATATGCACCTTCAATAGTCGCAAGGAATGCCGTGGGGGAGGGCGTCTGGGAGACTGCTGACGTGGGCGCATTTACGTTCCTTGAGGAACGATTGGCGGGCTTGTTCAGGGTGCTGTATCCAATGCCTTGGATAGCGCTAACTGATTAAAGGCACAGCGACGGCTCATATAAAGGAAGAAATAAAAAGTCAGGGGACTAGATGCGACGAGGCACTTGTCGGCAAGTGCCTGAAACGCAGTGCAAACTTGATTGCATTTCCCGGCAAATTTGTTGAACGGGGAACTGATTTTTGATTCAGTAAGCTGACAGTAGACAGTAGACAGTGAACTGCTCGGTTTTTCGCCAGGCCATCTCGTTGTCAATAATTAGAAAGGATCTAGGACGGACTTCCGGGGGATGACGCGTTGAATTCGCTGACGGCACTGGTCAACCAGAGAATCGAGTTACTACGGCCTCGGCTACTGGATACCACCCGCCGTAATCCGCTTATCAATAACGCACTGTCCGCGCGCACTGCGTCCTTTGTTCGAATTGTCGATGAGAAGCCTCAGTGCATCCTCGCAATTCTGCAGTCAGACATTCCGATGCGCCTGCAGAGTCTGCCTCCTCTGGATGATGAACCCCCAGACGAGCGCACTCATGAGTTTATTACAGCCTTTGAAAATGCCCAGGCTACTGATGAGGACTATATTGCAGCTCTTGAGAAGCTTGACTTCGACACCGATGAAGCGGCGTATGAAAAGCAGGAAACGCTTGATCGAGAACTAAAAGACCGTATCCGGGGCTTGTTGGATTTGCCGCCTCGGCCGGCATCCAATCAGCATCAGGACCTTATCAATCACGCCAGAATTCATAAGATAAATCCTTCCTTCACTCTGCCGGCTCCTGATGCGGTCGCCACGGATGAACGGTTCATGGACTCGGCGCTGCAGACTCTGTTGTTGCCGGCCAACCTCCAGTCCAGAATGAGCCGAATCTACAGTAAAGCCCGTACATATCGCGAGGAGCGTGGCCTTGAAGTTGTGTACCTGGTGTTGGGCTATCTGGAGTGGAGCCTGCCAGACGCTGACCCGGATCGGGATGGCTTCCGCTCGCCTATCGCACTCGTCCCTGTCAGTCTCGATCGAGAGCGCTCCGAAGAGGGCGAAGTCTATACGGTCCAACAGCGGGGAAGCGTTCACTTCAACCCCGTTCTCAGCCACAAGCTCCAACATGATGTGAAGCTCGACATCAATGAAATAGTGGAGACGTTCGAAGCAGAAGAATTGGACATTGAGGCCGCCTTTGATCTGACACTCGCCAAAAAGCCCAGGCGGATGAAGTGGTCGGTTCTAAGGCAGGCGACATTTGGCGTCTTCCCGTTTCAAGGCATCGATCAGTATTACGACCTCGATACCGCGGGATTGGATTTTTCTCAGTTTCCGGTGCTGAGTGAGCTGATGCTGGGGCGTGAAGCCAGTGGCTCGCTTTGTGGGTATACGGAGGATGACGCCGAATCGGATGATGCAACGCGAGAGGTGCCCAACCTTGTTCTGGACGCAGATTCCTCTCAGTTTCTAGCTTTGCTTAAAGTGGCTTCGGGTGAAAATGTAGCACTCGAGGGGCCTCCCGGTTCCGGGAAAAGCCAAACTATCGTGAATGCAATTGGCAATGCGCTACAGGCCGGCAAGCGAGTACTGTTTGTTGCTCAAAAGGCAACCGCTCTCGATGTAGTTTACGCCCGTCTGCAGGCGCTACAGCTAGATAGATTTGTTCTACCTATGGTGGGTACCAAAGCCGATAGTGACACCTTTTATCAGGCACTCGAAGATCGAATTGATATTCGCTCCGCCGCAAAACCCAGAAACGAGCGTTCAGTCAAAAGGCAGCTCAGCGATCAACGAGAAACACTCTCTGGCTATATCGACCTGTTGACCACCACTGTTCCAGGAACAGCCATTACAGTACACCAGCTGTTTGGACTCTACGCCGAACACAATGATGCCGTGGCCAACTTACCCATAGCGTTAAAAACACTGCCACTGGAGCTTCCAAAGTACGCTG